>ERZ773021.45-NODE-45-length-124960-cov-10.1506_pt1 | contig 124960 bp, 123 predicted proteins | sample MGYA00511668_ERZ773021 | MGnify/ENA primary metagenome ERZ773021 (study PRJEB29015, sample SAMEA2737961) | human oral metagenome | biome: human oral; feature: human-associated habitat; material: dental | place: China | collected 2032 ...
AGCTACACTCTGCATTAAACTATAATATTATAGAACATACTTCAGGAGAATAGCCTGTTTTATTTTCTGTAAGGGTTAAAATTTAAAAATCCCAGTTTACAAAGAAAAGAAAAAATAGATTTCTGAGAAAATGTCTACAATAAAGCTGGAGGTGTATTGTTAATTTGAAAAAAACTCTGAAACAAAAATTGACTAATTTAGCTGTTGGAGAAGAAGTGACTGGTGTAAGAGAGCTTATCAGTTTTACAAAAAAAGCTGTAATCGAAATTTTAGAAGAAATAAAATTCTTGAAACTTCAGTTAAAGGGGATTATTACAGAAAGTGCTATGAGTTACAATATGCTTGGATTTAGTAAAAAATTTTCAGATGACTAGGAGATAAAAAATTATGCGAACTATCAAAGAGTGGAATAAAATAATAGAAAATTATTTTAATGAAAATAATATTGAGCATGACAGAAATTATTTGTGTTTTTTTCCTGAAAAAAAAATGCGTTTTGATAAAAAACTTATTTACGATGTTAACGAGGATTTAAGAGAAAGTATTATAATTTTGTTTAAGAAAGATAACATAGAAATATTTTCTTGTGATATAACATTAAAAATACCTTCAGGAATACAACTTTCAAATATAGGTAAAATGAGGAAAATAATCCCACGGGAAAAAGTAAAGGTTTTAAAATTAGTAAAAAAAATAATGAGATATAAATTATATTTTAAATTAGATAATGAAAGTAAAGCTTTTAGAATTGATATTTTTTATAGATTTAATAAAAACTGGGTAGTTGAAAATATAAATTATTTGATAGAAAATAAACTGATATGACTTCATAATGAAGAAAACGGCTGAAAAAAATAAAATTTACTACAGGGAGAAAAATTAATGAAAAGAAAAATACTGTTTTTAATTATGTTATTAACATTTGTAATGTCTTGTGGGAGTAAAAAAAATAGTGATAGTAGCGGCAATGACTTAAAAGATGTTGGAAAGTTTAATTATTATGCGAGTGTCTATAATGATATGTCAGAGATTAATGCAGGAATTTCTGAATATTTTAGGGAAGCAGGAGAAGCGGAGAAGATTAAAAAGTCTGAAACTGTGAAAAATATAACTGTCAATGAAGGTACGATTGAGAAACTTCAAAAAGGGATTTCTATAAATTATAAAATGGAAAATCTGGATAAGGTGGCGAAGGAATTGCTGCCAGTATTGAAAGAATTAAAAATTGTTACAGATGATATGAATAATTATTATTCTGGAAAAGATTATACAAGTGATAATTTTGCAAAGGCACAGGAGTTACATACCAAATTTCTTGCAATTATAAAAAAATATGAAAAACTTGATAATGAATTTGGAGCTGCGCTTGTGGTACGGGAAAAGGAAAATTTTGAAAGCAGCTTGAACAAATATAAGAAAGACAATAGTTTGATAAAGTATAATATGCTTGTATTAATAAATGAGTCCAAAAATTTTATTGGAGAAATGAAAACTCAAAATCTGAATACAGCAAACTATACTCAAGGCGACTTGACAAAGTTAAAGCCAATACAGCAAAAAATAGTAGAAACTTCAAATAATCTTCAGAAACTGATAAAGGATGAAAAGCAGCTAAAAAAAGAGAAATTTAGAGCTGAAGAATTTACAACGTTCCAACGTAGTCTTGCGAGCTACAAGGCTTCTATAGCTTCATTTATTTCAAGAATAGAAAGAAAGCACCCAGCCAATCCTGGAGAAATTAAACAGCCTTGGATGACAGAAAGTACAGAAGGCATGCCTAACAATGTCTTGAGGGAATATGGAAATCTGGTTGATGATTATAACAGCATTATGGGAAAATCGAATTAATTTACTGAGTTAGAGTTTTTTTATGAAAATATAAATAATTTAAAATACAAGGCTGATTTTTACACTATTTAATAATATAATTACATTGTATAACAAAAGTATTACAAAGGAGCGGTAAAAATGGCTACAGTAACAGCTAGAGTTGATGAAAATATGAAAAAAGAAGTGGAAAACATTATTTAAAAAAATGGAGCTTAATATGAGTACTGCTATGAATTTATTTTTGAAAAAGTGTATTTTGGAGCAGGGGATTCCGTTTGAATTGAAAGTGCCGAATAAGGAAACTAGAAAGGTTTTGGATGAAGTTGAAAAAGGTATTGGATTAAGCAAAACTTTTGATAGTATAGATGAGCTAATAGAAGACTTACAAAAATGATGAGAAAATTTTAATTAAAGAAACACTTGAGACAATGTAGGAAACCTCAAGATATTTTTAGTGGGAAGAGGGTACAGCAGAATAAAGTTAGTCAAAAGAGGTGTGAATGGAAAAATATGTAGATTGGAAATCAAGAGAAATATTTGAAGATGGAGAAGAAAATTATTCTAAAGAAATTATATGGAGAAATCACAAAGTAAAAGTTTTTGTATTTTGGGGCAATGAGTCAAAATTTACAAAAAAAATTATAATATCGAAAGCAAATAACTTATTAGAAAATGAGATAGATTATTATTTGGAAAAAACTAGAGATACAATTATAGAATGCCTTATGAATAATTCTGAAACTTTAGAAGATACGCCAAAAATAATTTTGAGACATATAGAATTTTATGGAATTGAAAATGTAAAAAAGAAATTATTGAAAATAATTGGAAAAAATGATACAGAAAAAATCTTGCAGAAAAAAATTGTTACAAAAGAAATGTTAAAAAGGTTATTAGAATCTGAAAAAATTGATATTGATATTGATATGGAATATGAGGAAATAATAGTCAATATGTACGAAGGTAAATTTTTTATACATGAGTTATTTACTGTTGTTTGGGATTCTTTAAATAAAAAAATAAAAGAAATAAATATTTGTTAATAAAAGAAAGGAAGTATGAAAATGAACTATAAAATTGTAGTATTAAATGGAGATGAAATTGGACCGGAAATAGTGGCTGAGGCGATAAAGGTTTTGGACAAGGTTGGAGAGAAGTTTGGACATCAATTTGAGTATGTTCGGGGATATCTTGGAGGGGAGTCTGTGGATAAGTATGGAGTTCCTTTGTCAAGTGAAACTGTGGAAGTTTGTAAAAATAGTGATGCTATTTTGCTTGGGGCTATTGGTGGGCCTAAATGGGATAATATTGAGCCTGAAAAACGTCCTGAGAGAGGGCTTCTTGCGATTAGGAAGGAACTTGGAGTTTATACGAATTTGCGACCTGCTATTTTGTTTAAATCGTTAAAAAGTGCGAGTCCTTTAAAGGAAGAAATAATTGGAGATGGACTTGATGTGATGATTGTAAGGGAGCTTACTGGAGGGCTTTATTTTGGGCATAGGGAATATTCTGATGAAAAGGCATTTGATACACTTCCTTACACAAGACCCGAAATTGAAAGAATTGCGAAAAAAGCATTTGAAATTGCAAAACTTAGAAATAAAAAACTTACGAGTGTAGATAAACACAATGTTTTGGATACTTCAAAATTGTGGAGAAAAGTAGTGGAGGAAATTTCAAAAGATTATCCAGAAGTGGAAGTTTCGCATATGTATGTGGATAATGCCGCAATGCAGCTGATTGCGAATCCTAGACAATTTGACGTAATTTTGACTGAAAATATGTTTGGAGATATTTTGTCAGATGAGGCTTCAATGCTTACAGGATCACTTGGAATGCTGCCATCAGCGAGTTTTGGAGATGGAAAAGTAGGACTTTATGAGCCAAGTCACGGTTCAGCACCTGATATAGCTGGAAAAAATATTGCAAACCCAATAGCAACAATACTTTCAGCAGTAATGATGTTAAGATATTCATTTAATCTTCAAAAAGAGGCTGATGCGATAGAAAAAGCTGTGGAAGAAGTGCTAGAAGCAGGATTTAGAACAGCTGATATTTATACAGATGGTATGAAGAAGGTTGGAACCGATGAAATGGGAACTGAAATTGCTAATAGAATTTAATAAATTTTACATTATGAGAAAAAGAAAGGAATAAATATAGATTTATGAGAAAAACTTTATTGTTTTTATTATTGATTCTGTCTTTTCAAATTATTGCAAAGGAAGAAGAAATAAGAATTTGGTATCAAAATGGTAAAATAACCGAAGTTGGTATAACAATTGAAGAAATAGTCGATTTAAGAAATATAGAAATTAATGAAAGTAACAAAGTGGAAATAGAAATGAAAAATTATAAATTTTTTGTTGACAAATCAGATTTGATACAGGAATATAACAATAATAAAGAAAATATTCGAAATAAAGTTCCTAAATTAAGTAACTTAGGAAGTAAAATTGATAAGAAACAACTTAAAGATATTGATTTTAGAGAAACTTTAATTTCATTAATAAAGAATAAAAAAGTTATTATTTATGATAAAACGAAAAAGAAAAATTTACAAGAAGTAGCTATTTGTAGTGGTTATTCTGAAGAAACAAATCAAAAAAGACAAGATTTTTCGGGAGTTATATATGAAAAACTTATTTATAGTGTTGATTTGAAAGATAAAATAATTATTCCTGATTGGAGATTTCACTATAGTGGAGTGGTAAATAATAAGCCAAAAGATAATACAAAACGTAGTGAAAAATCCGAGAATGTAAAAAAATTTAAAGAAGAAGCTATAAAAAATCCAGGAAAAGAATTTAGATTTCATGTGACTAAATAAATTATAAAAAGAAAACGAGGGATATTTTTATGGAAGAAATATTACACTATGAAAATGTAACTTTTAAGCGTAATGGCAGAGAAATATTGAAAGGAATTGACTGGCATATAAATAAAGGTGAGAATTGGGTACTTTTGGGGCTTAATGGTTCTGGAAAGTCAACTCTTCTTGGAATGATACCAGCCTACATTTTTCCAACTTCTGGAGAAGTGAGAGTTTTTGGGCATAAATTTGGTAATTATTCTTGGAAAAAAATAAAGAATCGAGTCGGATTTGTAAGTTCCACATTAAATAATTTTTCAAGCACATTAAATGGCAAAAAACTGGAAGATATTGTAATTTCTGGAAAGTTTAGTTCTATTGGGATTTATGATGAAGTTACAGATGAGGATAGGGAAAAGGCGGATAAGATTATTGAGGATTTTAAGATTTCGTATATAAAAAATAATCGTTTTGGGACTTTATCGCAAGGAGAGCAGCGACGGACATTGCTTGCAAGAGCGTTTATGAATGAGCCTGATTTGCTTATACTGGACGAGCCTTGTTCAGGGCTTGATGTAACTTCGAGAGAGTATTTTTTGAAAGTGCTTGAGGAAAATTCCAAAAATGATAATGCAATACCATTTATTTACGTAACTCATCAGATTGAAGAAATTATGCCATCGGTAACTCACGTGGCACTTCTTCACGATGGAAAGATTTTAGCAAAAGGGCTTAAAAAGGATATTTTAACAGGTAAATTGCTTTCTCAGATGTTCGGCTTGGATGTGAAGATTGTATGGGAAAATGAAAGACCTTGGCTGATTGTGAGATGAATTTAGGATTTATCTAAAAGGAGATGATTTATTAAACATGGAGAAAAGCAGAAAATTTATGGCGGTAATTTTAGCATTGCTTGCAGCTATTTTTTATGCAATTAATACACCATTTTCTAAAGTGCTTTTAAATAAGATTCCTCCAACATTGATGGCATCTTTTCTATATCTGGGAGCTGGAATGGGTGTAGGTATTATGTACTTGTTTCGTAATAAAGATGAGAATAAATATGAAAAGTTGAATAAGGAAGATCTTCCTTATACTATTGGAATGATTGTCCTTGATATTGCGGCACCTGTATTTCTAATGATTGGTATAAATATTGGTTCAGCCTCAAATGCTTCACTGCTAGGTAACTTTGAAATTGTAGCAACAACAATTATTGCTCTTTTGATATTTAAGGAGAAGGTAACATCAAAGTTATGGATTGCTATCGGTTTTATTACAGTATCAAGCATAGTTCTTTCAGTTGAAGGGGCTGAAAGTTTCCAGTTTTCATTAGGCTCATTGTTTGTTATACTGGCAACTTGCTGTTGGGGACTTGAAAATAACTGCACTAGAAAAATCTCGGATAAAAGCACTTATGAGATTGTTTTGCTAAAAGGCTTTTTCTCTGGCAGCGGCTCATTTATAGTCGCCCTTATTTTGGGAGAAAGAATTCCTGAAATCAAATATATAATAGCTGCTTTGCTACTTGGATTTGTGGCATATGGACTCAGTATTTTTATGTATATCAGGGCACAAAGGGATTTAGGTGCTGCAAAAACTAGTGCATATTATGCTGTAGCTCCGTTTGTAGGAACTTTTTTAGCATTTATAGTAAATGGAGAAAAACTTACTTTGGTATATTTCATTGGTCTTGTTTTTATGATAATCGGCAGCGTAATTGTTGTATATGATACAATGGTTAAACGTCACAGTCATAGTCATTCTCACATAATTGTTCATAAGCATGATGGAAAAACACATACTCATATTATTACGCATAAACATGAGCATAGTCATTTTATATCAGAGGAAAAGCATAATCATAAACATAAAGATTATATGAACAGCAAAGAACATAAATTGATACATGAAAAGGGATTGTAGATTTATAAAAGTGCTGTATTTGAAACATAACAAATTAAAGTTTCAAATAAAAGAGTTATTAAAAGAAATGAAAAATTTTTTGATTAACAGAAATTAATATTTTTAATAAAATGAAAAAAGAGGAAACTTATGGATTTTAATAAACTTTATGAAGAAATGATTCGGTATAAAAATGAAGAACAGGCACGACAAATGTCAAAATATATGCTTAATAAATTTGAATATATTGGGATTAAGACGCCTGGAAGACGTAAAATATTTAAAAATTTTTTCAAGGAATATAAGAATGAAGAAAAAATCAACTGGGAATTTGTAAATAAATGCTGGGAAAATAAGTACAGGGAATTTCAGTATATTGCAACAGATTACCTAAAGAATATGAAAGATAAGTTGACAATAGACGATATTCCAAATCTTAAACAGTTAATCTTGAAAAAATCGTGGTGGGATACGATAGACAATTTAGATATGGCAATAGGAGCTTTGGCATTAAAGGATTCAAATGTGAATAAAATATTGCTGGAATGGAGCCTTGATGAAAATATTTGGCTTAGAAGAATTGCTATTGATCATCAGCTTTTGAGAAAAGAAAAAACAAATACTGAATTGCTAGAAAAAATTTTAAAGAATAATCTGGGACAGAATGAATTTTTTATCAATAAGGCGATAGGCTGGGCATTGAGAGATTATAGCAAGACTAATCCTGAGTGGGTAAAAAATTTTATTGAAAAAAATAAAGAAAAAATGGCAAAATTAAGTGTTAAAGAAGCTAGTAAATATTTGTAATATTAAATTTTGTTTAAGAAACAAATTCATTATAGACTTTTTCAACAAAGAATATTTTCAAATAATTTAATACAAAATTCCATTAGAAAATAAAAACTATGTTAAATTTTATTAAACATTTGTTATTTAAACGTGGAATAGTATAAGTTTTAAAGTAAAAAATATTTATAAAAAAATAAAAATATATAATTTTAATGTTAGAATATTTGAAATATGCTGGTACTGCAATAAAATATTTTTAAATTCAGTTTTAAAGTGATTTTACTGTATTATAGACATAAAAAATATTGAAAGGATTTATAAATTATGAAAAAAATAATAATTATAACGGGAGCAGCTCTTGTTCTTTCATCTTGTGGAGTTGTTGGAGCGGCAGGAAGTATTGCTGGTGGAACAATTAAAGCAGCTGGAACTGTTACAGGAGCAGTAATTAAAACAACTGGAAATATTATCGGTGGGATAATTGGCGGAAATGATGGAGAAATTGATGCAAAGGGTGTTAAGTATAAATTTTCTAAGGCAAAAGTTGAAAATGATGGGAATACAACAATTGTAACAGGAGTTTTAACAAATAGTGGAAGCAGAAAGGAAAATGTTACTATTGAAATCCCTTGCTTTGATAAAAAAGGAACAAAAGTCGGAGATGCTGTGGACAGCACTGATTCCATTGATAAAAATAAAAAATGGGAGTTTAGGGCTGTTCTAAATTCGGGAGATGTAAAGGCATGTAAAGTGAAAGATGCTTATGTAAATGCACAATAAATTTGATAATAATATCTTATACTAAACTTGATTTAAATAACGAATTTATTAGAAATTTTTCTAATTAAAGTATATAAAACTATAATTTAAAATATAATTTTTGTTTTTTAAATAGAGCTTAGTATAAACTAATCTGTGGGATTTTTGACAATGGATTATCCTATAAAAATAAAAAAACATAACGATATGAAAAAATATTTATTAATAAAAATATCTAAAAAATAAAATTCAAAAATATATAAAATATATAGTTACATTAAAAAGAAATATTTGCAAATATTTTTAAAAAGTGTATAATATATACATATAAAATTTAGGAGGATAAAAAATGGCAGGAAATATTTTAGGAACAACAGTTTATTATGATGCTGACTGTGATTTGAGTAAATTGGAAGGTAAAAAAATTACTGTATTGGGGTATGGTTCACAAGGGCACGCACATTCTTTGAACTTAAAAGAAGGTGGATTTGATGTAACTGTTGGACTTAGAAAAGGTTCAAAATCTTGGGATGAAGCTACTGAAGCAGGATTTACAGTAAAAGAAACTGCAGATGCTGTAAAAGATGCAGATATAGTTATGATTTTGATTCCAGATGAAATTCAGGCTGATGTATATGCATCTGATATTGCACCAAACTTGAAAGAAGGAGCATATATCGCATTTGGACACGGATTTAACATTCATTTTGGAAAAATTGTTCCAAGAGAAGATATAAGCGTATTCATGGTTGCACCAAAAGGTCCTGGACACTTGGTAAGAAGAACTTTCCAAGAAGGAAGTGGAGTACCTTGTCTAGTAGCTGTTTACCAAGACGCTAAAGGAGACACAATGGAAGTTGCTAAAGCATGGGCATCAGCTATTGGTGGAGGAAGATCAGGAATCCTTGAAACTACATTCAAACAAGAAACAGAAACAGATTTATTCGGTGAACAAGCTGTATTATGTGGTGGAGTAGTAGAACTTATGAAAGTAGGATTTGAAGTATTGACAGAAGCTGGATATGATCCTGTAAATGCTTACTTTGAATGCTTACACGAAATGAAGCTTATCGTAGACTTGATTTATGAAGGTGGATTAGCAACAATGAGAAGTTCAATTTCAAACACTGCTGAATATGGAGATTACATCACAGGACCAAAAATTATAACTGCTGAAACAAAAGAAGCTATGAAACAAGTATTAGCAGATATTCAATCAGGTAAATTTGCAAATGACTTCTTAGCAGACTCAAAAGCAGGACAACCATTCTTAAAAGAAAAAAGAGCAGAATTTGCAAATCACGGTGTAGAAAAAGTTGGGGCTGAATTAAGAAAACTTATGCCTTGGATTAAAAAGTAAATTATATTAAAATCCTTAATTTTAAAGGAATACAGTGATTATCCATTTTGCTAAAAAGATCAAAAATGGAGCAAAATCAATAAAATATTAGAAAATAAAATTACAATTTAAAATTTTAGCAGTCTTTTAAATAAGGCTGCTATATTTTTGATTATATACTCAAACCTATTTTAAATTAAACTGCTAAAATTATATAAATTTATGGTTTGAGTAAAATAGTCATAGCTTTTGAGTTTAGTTTTAAATAAGTTTTACTATAAATACTTTTTAAGAATAAAGGAAATTAAAAAATGGGAAAATTAATAATTATAGAAGGTACAGATGGAAGTGGAAAACAGACACAGGCAGAATTGCTTTATAAAAAATTGAAAGAAATAAAAGGAGATGGGAAAGTAAGAAAAATATCTTTTCCAAATTATGAAAGTAGAGCTTCTGAGCCTGTAAAAATGTATCTTGCAGGCGAATTTGGAAAAACAGCGGAAAGTGTCAATGCTTATGCGGCTTCTGTACTTTATTCAGTCGATAGATTTGCTTCGTTTAAGACTGAATGGGAAGAGTTTTACAATAATGGGGGAATTGTGATTAGCGATAGGTATACAATTTCAAATATGATTCATCAAGTGCCGAAAATATCTGATAAATCTGAACGTGAAATATATTTGAACTGGTTAATAGACTTGGAATGGAGAAAAATAGCAATACCAGAGCCAGATGTTGTATTTTTTTTAGATATTCCGTTTGAGTTTAGTCAAAAACTTATGAAAAATAGGGAAAATAAAATAACTGGAGAAAAAGAGAAGGATATTCACGAAAAAGATAAAAATTACTTGAAAAGTGCCTATGAAGTAGCAAAAGAACTGTCAGTAAAATATAAGTGGGATGTAATTTCCTGCGTTAAAGATGACAAATTAAGAACGATAGAAGATATAAATGATGAAATGCTAAAAATATCGCTAGAAAATATATAATTGATTCAAATTTTATAAAAAAATTTTTTAAGTAAAAATTTGTTAAAAGAAATCAAAAATAGAAAAGAAAAAATATATAAAAAGAAATCAAATTGTGATATAATAATGTTTGGAATAGAATAATAAATAAGGAGAGGGTATAATGGCTAGAAAAAAAGCTGAAGAAAAAGAAAAGGATGATAAAGCGTTAAGCGAAAAGGAGAAAATGCTTGACTTGGCACTAAAGCAGATTCAGAAGGACTATGGCGATGGTGCTGTAATGAAACTTGGTGAAAATCAGAAAATGAATATAAGGGCTATTTCTACAGGGAGTTTAAATCTAGATATAGCGCTTGGAATTGGTGGGGTGCCAAGAGGGAGAATAGTTGAGATTTATGGAGCGGAATCTTCAGGGAAAACGACACTTGCACTTCATATTATTGCGGAAGCTCAGAAGGCTGGGGGAACAGTGGCATTTATTGATGCGGAACATGCTTTAGATCCAGTTTATGCAAAGGCTCTTGGAGTAAATATTGATGAACTTTTAATTTCACAGCCTGATACAGGAGAGCAGGCACTTGAAATTTCAGATATGCTTGTAAGAAGTGGAGCAATGGATGTAATTGTTGTCGATTCAGTTGCGGCGCTTGTTCCAAAAGCTGAAATTGAAGGAGAAATGGGCGATCAGCAAATGGGGCTTCAGGCAAGGCTTATGTCAAAAGCACTTAGAAAATTGACAGGAAGTATCTCAAAATCTGATACAGTTATGATTTTTATTAATCAAATAAGAGAAAAAATTGGAGGATTTTCATTTGTTCCAGGAGTACAGACAACGACTTCAGGAGGACGTGCTTTAAAATTCTTTTCAACTGTAAGAATGGAAGTAAAAAGAGTAGGTTCTGTTAAGCAGGGAGATGACGTTATTGGAAGTGAAGTTGTAGTAAAAGTTACGAAAAATAAAGTTGCACCGCCATTTAAAGAAGCTAAATTTAATGTTATGTATGGAACAGGAATTTCTAAAATAGGGGAAGTGCTTGATGCAGCGATTAATCTTGGAATTGCTTCAAAAAGTGGAGCATGGTTCAGTTATGGCGATGAGCGTTTAGGACAAGGACGTGTAAATGTTGAAAATATGCTAAAGGAAAACAAGGAAGTATATGGAAGGCTTGAAAAGCAAGTGCTTGATGCTATTCGTCCAAAACAGGAAACAGAGCAACTAAAAATAGTAGAAACTGTTGAATCTGAAAATACTGAAAATAAAGAAGCAGAAACAGATGAAGATTAATAAAATTTATCGTAATAAGATATATCTTGATACTGAGGAAATTATTGATATAAGTCCTCTTATCAGGCAGAAATATGATTTAAAGGTAAATGACAATATTGAGAGGTTTTATGATGAGATTTCGTATGAAGCCTCTCTTGAAAAAGGGATTTTTCTGATTTCATTAAAAGACAGGACAAAAAAAGAAATACGGTTAAAGCTGGAAGAAAAATTTAGAAACAAGTCAGCTATTTTACAGGCAATAGAAAAATTGGAAGAACTAGGGTATCTAAATGACCTAAATTATGCTATTTCATATATTGAAGGCAGAACTTACGGGAAAAATCGTATTTCCTACAACCTTTTTCAAAAAGGAATTGATAAAGCCACAGTTGAAAAGGCTTATCTGACTTTAGATGAGGAAAAAGAAGACAATGTTGATGACACAAAGTTAGAAAAATTGATTGAAAAAAATAGTAAAAAGATTAATATAAATAATGAGAGGGAAGAAAAAAAATTAAAGGAAGAACAGAAACTTATACAGTACTTAGCAAGACAAGGTTTTTCCCTTGACAAAATTTTTAAAAAGCTGAAAGAATATAAAGAAAATTATGAATAACGGTAAAGGAGGAAATCGTATGAGAACGATATTTTACCATCTTGTGTTAGTTGGAACTTTTATTTATGGAAGTTTTGTTCATATATGGTATCTAATATTCAATAAAGGCGAAAAAAGATATAGATATGTATGCCGAGTAGCCAAAAATTGGGGGAAAAATCTAATTTGGGGAGCTGGAAGCAAAGTAAAAGTTATTTACAAAAATGGCAGTGAAGAAGAAATAAAAAAAATACGAGACACAAAAGAAGCAGTTATATTAATCTCAAACCATCAGAGTAATGTAGATATTCCTGCATTATTAGGATATTTGCCACTTGATTTTTCTTTCATTGCAAAAAAGGAAATGAAAAGATGGCCTGCAATTGGACGTTGGATGCGTTCTTTCGACTGTATATTTTTAGATAGAAAAAATGCAAGACAGGGAATGAAGGATATGAAAGATGCGATAAGTAAAATAAAAAAAGGGCATTCTTATGTAATTTTCCCTGAAGGAAGCAGAAGTGAGGATGGTACAATTGGTGAATTTAAAAAAGGAAGCTTTAAACTTGCAACAGATACAGATGCAAGAATTTTACCAATCACGATTATTGGAACTTATGAAGTACAAAGCCGTAAAAGTTTAAAGGTAACACCAAATAAAAATATAAAAATTGTTGTGGATAAACCAGTAGATTTAAAATCTATGTCAAGAGAAGAAAAAAAGGAAGTTCACAACATTGTAAACAAAATTATAAAAGATAATTATACAGAAGAAAAAAATCTTTAGGTGGGGGTAAGTATACCCCTATTTTGCGTAAGAAAGGAAAGTGATACAATGAAAGTATTTTTAGCGACGAAAAATAAGGGAAAAATAAAAGATTTTGAAAAACTGACAGAAGGGATGGATTTGGAAGTTGTAACGATTTTAGATGGGCTTGATATTCCTGATGTTGTGGAGGATGGAGAAACTTTTGAGGAAAATTCACGAAAAAAGGCAAAGGAAATTGCAGATTATACAAATATTGTAACAATTTCAGATGATTCAGGACTTTGCGTAGATACTTTGGATGGAGGGCCTGGAGTTTATTCGGCAAGATTTGGAGGAGAAAATACGACTGACAGCGAAAAGAACCAAAAAATGCTGGAACTTCTAAAGGATGTGAAAAAAGAAAATAGAAAAGCACATTTTGTATCTGTTGTAAGTATTGCCTTTCCAAATGGCGAAATTCATTCATTTCGTGGAGAAATAGAAGGAGAAATTTTATTTGAAGCAAGAGGTAACAATGGATTTGGCTACAATCCAATTTTTTATTCGTATGAACTGGGAAAATCATTTGGAGAAGCAGATGACGAAGAAAGAAAAAGTGTGAGCCATCGGGCAAGAGCGTTCAGAAAACTTATTGCATCAGGACTTTTGGAAGAAAAGTAAATATTAATTGTTTTTCAGACTAAAAAATAGATTTAGGTAAATTATAAATTTTGATTTCAGTTTTTAGTATTGTTTGTTAAATTAAAAAAAGGCTGGAAGGGAGCTGTTTGTTATGGAAATTACTAATGAAAAAATTGAACTTAATGGATTAATTCACAAGGGAGTGGATAAAATTCTGATATTAATGGCGATATTGTCTATTGTTTATGGAATAGCATTTACTTTGCTGGAAAAAATTTCGGTTGCAAGGACGATTTCGGCTTTTTTACCAGTAGCTGCCATTGTTGTCTGGATTTTGTTTATTTTTTTGAGAATTGACAAGTTAAAATTTGAAAATGGGGTGGTTTCATTAAATGGAAAAAAATTGGATAGTAAAAATACGACAGGATACATGGATAAATATGTGGGAACACCAAGAATACATTTGACAGTTAATGGAGAAAAAATATTATTCGAACCGTACGTAAACCGTTATAGCAGAAGTGACACTTCTAATAAAATCACAGCAATAGGATTTTCCCTGAAAGAAAAAGGAATACCCGAAATACAGTATCAAAAAATTTATCGTAAAATTCTGCTTTTGAGATTAGTTATCCTTTTAGGAATAATGGCTCCATTAATAATAACAGTTTAGGAATTTGTTAAGGAGAGAAAAAATAAAAAATGTTAGTAAATTTGGAAATAAATAGGGAAAATCTAAAAAGGAACTTGGAAAAAATACGCTCTATAAATAAAAATATCATTTGTGTAATTAAAGACAATGCCTATGGGCTGGGAATTGAAAATATTTTTCCAATATTGCTAGAGAATAACTGTAATTACTTTGCAGTGGCATATATTGAGGAAGCAATAAAAATTCGTGAAATTTTAAAAAATTTTGAAAAAGAAAAAAAACTAAATTTTTTGGAAAATAGAAAAATAAAGATAATGGCACTTAATTATATTGAGCCTAAAAATTTGAAATATGTGATAGAAAATAATGTTGAACTTACAATTTTTAATTTTTCACAATTATCAGATTATTTAAAAATTTTGAATAAATCTTTCAAAAATATAGTTTTGAAAATCCATATAAAAGTAAACAGTGGAATGAACAGGCTTGGATTTAATGAAAATGAGATTTTGGAATTAATTGAAAAAATAAAAAAATATGAAATAAATTCTAAAAATAACAAACTGGAAATAATCTCTATTTTTTCTCATATCTCAGATACGGAAAATCAAGTTGAAACTGAAAAGCAAGTTGAAAAATATGAAAATATTTTAAAGATATTTGACAAAAATAATGTAAAATACCAGTACAAACATTTGCAGGCAAGTCCGTTGCTTTTTAAATACGGAGAAAAATACAATTATGATTTCGCACGTGTGGGAATGGCACTTTATGGAATGGAGCCTTTATCTTATGATGTGGGATTATTAGATGTTATATCAGTAAAGTCGCAAATTATAAACATAAGAAATGTGAAAAAAAATGATAAAATTTCCTATGGAAGTAAAGGCATTGTAAACAGAGATTCTAAAATAGGCATTGTATCAATAGGCTATGCACACGGATTTCAAAAGCAAATTGAAAATTCAGAAGGAGCGTATGTTTTAATAAATGGAAAAAAGGCAAAAATTGTTGGAGAAATTTGTATGGATATGATTTTTGTTGATTTAACGGATATAGAAAATGTGCGAATGAATGATGAAGTCGTAATTATTGGAAGTCAGAAAAATGTTGAAAATGGAATTACCGAAAAAATAACATTGAGGCAAGTGGCAAAGTGGGCTGGAACGATACAGGACGATGTGCTGACTAAGTTTTCGGAAATAAAAAAACATATTTAAAATCATAATCAAACTATAATCTAAGAATGGTTGAGTATAATTAAAATAAAAATGGAGGGAATTAGAATGGATTGGGAAGAATTTAGCCAAAATTTTAATGCAAACTTTAGTGAAGATTTTAGAAGAACTTTTACACCTAGAAGGTTTGAAGAAGGATTTGTAATAGAAAATCTAGCTGCTGAGGCTCAAAATGTTTACTCTTATTTTGAAATTAGCTTAAATGGTGAAAACTATGTTAGTTTCAATTTTGAAAGAGGAAGAGATTTTAGAAATACATTTGTTGATGTATGTGAAAATATGTTAAATTTTGTAAATATAGATTTATCGAGAGATTTACAAGCACAAGTACAGTTAGAAAGAATTATAAAACCATATAAACTTATGAAAATAAACGGACGGAATTATCTTTTTTTAAAGATTCCTATGATTCAAAGGGAAGAACCCCGTAGAATCAATAACCACAGAATATAATTTAATTATAAATTAGAAAATAGGGATTTGTTCTCTATTTTTTTTATTGGATAAAAGTTATTTGTATTAGAAATATTCATTTATATAATTTTTATCATTTCAATTTCGTTGAAATTAGAGCGTATATTAAAATTATTTATAAATTATTTGATTAGCATTGAAAAAAACTGTAAAAAATTGTAAAATAGGTTATAATTATAAAATATGGAGAAAGTAGGGAAAATAAATGGATTTGAACAAATATGAAACATTAAAGGATAGATTTTTGAAATATGTAAAGATTGAAACTAGATCGGATGAAAAAAGTGAGAGCATCCCATCCACACCAACACAGCTTGAATTTGCTAAAATGCTTGTAAAAGAGTTGGAAGAAATAGGGATGGAAGATGTTTATGTGAATGAAAATTGCTTTGTTAATGCAACTTTAAAAAGTAATGTTGATAAAGATGTGAAAACTGTTGGATTTATTGCACATATCGATACTGCTGATTTTAATGCAGTTAATGTAAATCCACAGATTGTGGAAAACTATGATGGGAAAGATATTGTCTTGAACAAGGAGCAAAATATTGTATTATCTACTCATGAATTTCCAAATTTAAAGGATTATGTCGGAAAAACTGTAATTACTACTGATGGAACAACTCTTTTGGGGGCTGATGACAAGGCTGGAGTTGTCGAAATTATTGAGGCTATGAAATATTTGATTAACCATCCAGAAATCAAGCACGGAATGGTAAAAGTGGCGTTTGGACCTGATGAGGAAATTGGGCGTGGGGCGGATAACTTTAATGTAGATGAATTTGGAGCGGATTTTGCTTATACAATGGATGGCGGATCAGTGGGAGAACTTGAATACGAAAGTTTTAATGCAGCTGGAGCTGTATTTAAAATAAAAGGTAAAAGTGTTCATCCAGGAACAGCCAAAGGAAAAATGATAAATGCAAGTTTAATAGCTGCAGAAATTATAAACAGTTTCCCAGCAGATGAAGTGCCTGAAAAGACAGAAGGATACGAAGGGTTTTATTTTCTTGAAAAAATCCATGCAAATTGTGAGGATGCTGAATTATCATATATTTTGAGAGATCACGACAGACAGAAGTTTGAAGAAAAAAAGAAATTTGCTGAAAATGTTGCCAAAAAAATTAATGAAAAATACAAAAAGGAATTAGTAACAGTTGAAATAAAAGACCAATACTACAATATGGGAGAAATTATAAAAAATCACATGGAAATCGTAGAAATAGCCAAAAAAGCAATGGAAAATCTTGAAATAAAACCAATAATCAAGCCAATCCGTGGAGGAACAGACGGCTCAAAAATCTCATTCATGGGACTTCCTACGCCAAATATTTTCGCAGGTGGGGAAAATTTTCATGGGAAATACGAATTTGTAGCACTTGAAAGTATGATTCTAGCAACTGATGTAATTGTGGAGATTGTAAGATTGAACGCTGAAGGAGAGTAAAAAAAAAATGCGAAAAGCGGCATTAAAAACTTATCTGTATGAAATAATTTTTATATTAGTTTATAAATTAAGCATGGATATATTTTTGAGAGTGTCTTATTTTGTATATTTTTTATTATGGATATTGTCAGTAATAATAATGATATATTTATTTCCGTATTTAATAATATTTTTGATAGGAAATCATTATTTATTTGTTAAATTAGATCCTGAAAAATATATTTTAATAGTAGAAAAAACGTACAAAATTTTTAAAATTAATATTATGAAAGATTTTAACAGAATTAATTTATCAGTTTGTTATTGGCTACTAAACGAGAAAGTAAAAGCTTTAAAGTATTTAAATGAAATAAAAATAACTAGATTAACGCTACCAATAATAAAATATTGCTATTATAGAAATTTAATGGAATATAAATATTTTATGGGAGAAAAAGAGGAAGCAAGAAAAATATTTGATGAAAATTTTAGAAAAAGTGGAGAAAAACTTGTAATAGGGATTATGTTGGATTATGAAAATAATCCACAACAGAAAATTATTGAACTGGAAAAACTATTGAAGGGGAAAAGAAAATTGTACCAAATAGAGATAAAGTTCAATTTAGCTAAAACATATGAAGAAATTGGAAATTTTGAAAAAGCAAAAGAATTGTATAAAGAAGTGGCTGAAAAAGGGAATAAACTTTATATGGGTAAAGTTGCACAGGAAAAAATTTTGGAACTGAGTTAAGAAGGAGTAAAAAAGATGAAAAAATTTTTATTGATTAGTTTTATTTTATGCAGTATTTATGGATTTTCAGCAAAGGTAAATACATCGAAAAATAATACTTCGGTAACTGAAAATAAAAATATTGGTGAAATGACTATAAAAGAAACAATTGAGAAACTTAGCGAAAGTGATAAGAAAAAATTTAAAGAGATAGACCTGGAAAAAAAGGAACAGAAGGAAGTGGAAGATTTGACTAGAAAAGAGTTGAATGAACTTGGAATTAATAAAAAGTCTATTGAAACCACATTTAAGGCTATTGAGATACAGGATGACTATGAAGAGGCGAAAAAATTATTTTTACAGGCAATAGAGGAAGACAAAAAAAATTATTTACCATATTATTATTTGGGAATATTAGTTTATCAGCAAGAAAATAATATTAAACGTTCAATGGAGTACTTTGAAAAAGCAATAGAGGCTAATCCCAAAAATCCGATGGCATATAATAATCTTGCGGTAAGATACGGACAAGTGAATATGGAGAAAGAACAGTTGGCTCTTGTTAAAAAAATGATAAAATTATTTCCTGATTTTCCAGAAGGATATTTTTCGCTAGCTGCAATACATTTTCGGAATAAAAATTATTTAGATTCGATAAAATATGTAAAATTAGCAATAGAAAAGTATAAAAAAATGAATAAGCTTGATTACTCTTATATAACAGAATCATTAAAAAACAAATACGAAGCAGATGCTTATTATCTTTTATTTTTAAATTATATTGGAATGGAAAAATATGATGAGGCATTTGAAAATTCTAAAGAGGCTTATATATTTATGGCACAGAAGGATAATGAATTGAGATACACTATGTATGATACGCTTGTTGATATTGCACAAGAGATAAAAAAAACAAATAAAATAAAATATAAGGAATACAGTGCTGTTTTAAACAGTTTACAATTTGCAGAGCAACTAGTAAAGGCAAATAAAGATTTGCAAGAAAGGAAGAGTGGAGATAAAACAATAAACTCTAATCCTTTGAAAATTGATTAAATTCAAAAATTTTAATTGAAAATATAAAATGAAAGGTGTGATTTAAATGTTTGATTTGGCTGGGGAAGTTGCTCTTGTTACAGGTGGGGCAAAAGGCATTGGAAAGGGAATTGCAAAGGCATTGAAGCAGGCAAGGGCAAAAGTGATTATAGGAGACATTGACAAAAATAGAGGAAAAGAAGTTGCAAATGAGATGGGAGTTGAATTTCGTCATTTTGATGTTACAGATAAAGATTTGGTAGACTATACAATCCAAAGTATTTACGAAGAATACGGGAAAATAAGCATACTTTGTTCAAATGCAGGTATTTTTCCTAGAACAAGTATTGAAAAAATGACAGAGAAAGACTGGGATGAAGTACAAAATATAAACATGAAAGGGACTTTTTTTGTAACAAAAGCAGCACTAAAATATATGAAAAAGCAAAGTTATGGACGAGTAATACTGACCTCTTCGATTACAGGGCCTATTACAGGACTATCAGGATGGGCACACTATGGAGCTAGCAAATCCGCTCAACTTGGATTTATGCGAAGTGCAGCTATAGAATATGCAAAATATGGAATTACAGTAAATGCGATTCAACCAGGAAATGTTATAAGCGATGGACTTTTAAGCATGGAAAATTCTAAAAGCTATATGAATCAAATAAAAGAAATAATACCAGTATACACATTGGGAAAACCTGAAGATATAGGATATACAGCAGTTTTTCTGGCAAGCCGGGAAGCTGGATTTATTACAGGGCAAACAATAGTAGTAGATGGCGGACAAGTTCTTTTAGAAACTCTGACTTTTATTTAGTATCTAAATTAACATAAAATGGAAAATCTTTTGAAAAAAGTATTGAAATTATGACTTGTTTTGTGCTAAAATGGTATAATTTAAAAAAGAGTTTTTGTAAAATTTCACTTGGTTTACTAAACTTGCAGGATAAATAATTAAAATTTTAAAAATAAAATGAGGAGGATGTTTAAAATGAGTCAAAAAGATAAAATTGTAATTTCTGAAGGATTGACTTTTGATGATGTATTATTAATTCCCCAGGCATCAGATGTGGTACCTCACGAAGTGTCACTGAAAACAAATTTAACTAAAAAATTGGCACTAAATATACCAATACTAAGTGCCGCAATGGATACGGTTACAGAATCAAAACTTGCAATTGCACTTGCAAGAGAAGGTGGAATTGGATTTATTCATAAAAATATGACAATTGAAAGACAGGCTGAAGAGGTATCAAAAGTAAAAAGATACGAAAGCGGTATGATTACAAATCCGATTACATTAAAGGAAGATGCTATTTTAAAAGATGCAAATGACTTGATGAAAAATTATAAAGTTTCTGGACTTCCTGTAGTTGATAATGACGGTAATTTAAAAGGAATCATTACTAACCGTGACTTGAAATATAGAGAAGATTTATCATTAAAAGTTGTAGATATTATGACGAAAGATAACTTGGTAACTGCTCCTGTTGGAACAACTCTTGAAGGTGCAAAATCTATTCTTCTGGAAAATAGAATTGAAAAGTTGCCAATCGTAGAAGGTACTAAATTAAAAGGTTTGATTACAATTAAAGATATTGACAATGTTATAAATTATCCTAATGCTGCAAAAGATGAACACGGTAGACTTAGAGTGGGAGCAGGAGTTGGAGTTGGAACTGATACAGTAAGAAGAGTTGCAGCCCTAGTAGAAGCAGGAGTTGATATTATTGCTGTTGATTCGGCACATGGACATTCAAAAGGAGTTATTAATAAAATAAAGGAAATCAGAGAGGCTTTCCCTGATTTAGACATTATTGGAGGAAATATCGTAACTCCAGAGGCAGCACTTGACTTGATAGAAGCAGGAGTAAATGCAGTAAAAGTAGGAGTTGGACCAGGGTCAATCTGTACAACTAGAGTTGTTTCAGGAGTTGGAGTACCACAAATTTCGGCTGTAATGAATATTGCACAAGTTTGTAAAGATAAAGGAATCGGACTTATTGCCGATGGCGGAATAAAATTGTCTGGAGATGTTGTAAAAGCTATTGCGGCTGGAGCGGACTGCGTTATGCTGGGAGGAATGCTTGCGGGAACTGATGAAGCACCAGGAGAAGAAATTTTGTACAACGGAAGAAAATTTAAGACTTATGCAGGAATGGGATCACTTGCAGCGATGAAGAGAGGAAGCAGCGACAGATACTTTCAGCTTGAAGCAGCGACAGAAAAATTAGTTCCAGAAGGAATTGAATCAATGGTTCCATATAAAGGTGCATTAAAGGATACAGTTTACCAAATTTGCGGTGGACTTCGTTCTGGAATGGGATACTGTGGAACTGGTACAATTAAGGAATTAAAAGAAAATGGAAAATTTGTAAAAATAACAGGAGCAGGACTTAAAGAAAGCCATCCTCACGACGTTATAATTACAAAGGAAGCACCAAACTACAATAATTCAAATAACTAGAAAATGTTTAAAAAATTTAAAAATTGAATTATGAATTGATGAAAGGATGAGAATGAATAAAGTAAAAAAAATAGCACTTTTATTTATATTGGTAATGGGAATAAGCGTTTTATCCTATTCCTATGAGGATTATTATGAAAAAATCTATAGTGTAAAAATTTCTAAAAGCGATTTATTTAAAGCTATACATGCTAATAAAAATCAGCAAATAAAGTTGTCAAAAATATTTGATGAATATCAAAAAAAAGCTGAAGGAGTAGAAAAAGAATTAATACAGTTTGACAAGAAAAAAATAAAAATTGGTAAAATAGAGCAGGAAAGATACAGAGCAATTGCAAAAATTTTGACAAACGAACAGTTTGAAGCCTATAATTCCTATATAAACTCACAAAAGGCATTATTCGATGAAAAAAATGAAAAAGTCAAAAATTTTGTTGACAGTATTAATTTGACAAATGAGCAAAAATCACGTATTTTAAAATACGAACGTGACTTTAAACGTGAAGTTGACAAATTGAAAGATCAAAGATTAACAGAAGAAAACTTCATTGCAAAATATAATGAATTAAAGCAAGAAAGAAACGAAAAAATGCGAACAGTTCTGCTTGATGATCAGGTAAAATTGATAGAAAGTTTTTAAACATACTCGAATTCGTTTAAAATTGAATTGCTAAAAATTATATAAATTTAGGGTTTGAGTAAAATAGTCATAATTCTTGATTTCGGTTTTTAAAGTGGTTTTATTATATTAGAAATTTTTGAAAGTTTAAAATGAATTGAATATAAAGTGATTTGATATTTAATTAAAAAAATTAAGAGAGAGGTGTTTATTATGAGTAGAGACTTTAATAGCATGGACGACATATTCAACCAACTTATGGGTGGAATGAGAGGATACAGTTCTGAAAACAGACGTTATTTAATTAATGGAAGGGAAGTGACTCCTGAAGAGTTTGCACATTATCGTGCCACAGGGCAGCTGCCAGTTGAGAAAATACAGCAAAATTCTGGAAAAGAAGGGAAAAAACTTCCTAAACAGGATGGAATACTGGCGAAATTAGGACATAACTTGACACAGGATGCACGTGATGGGAAACTGGATCCGGTTATTGGACGTAACAAGGAAATTCAAGAAACAGCTGAAATTCTTTCACGTCGTACAAAAAACAATCCAGTTCTTGTAGGTGATGCAGGAGTTGGAAAAACTGCGGTAGTTGAAGGTTTAGCACAAGCAATTGTAAATGGGGATGTGCCGGCAGCAATCAAAAATAAGGAAATCATCTCAATTGATATATCTGGGCTTGAAGCAGGAACTCAGTATCGTGGAAGTTTTGAAGAAAATATACAGAATCTTGTAACTGAAGTTAAGGAACTGGGGAATGTTATTTTATTTTTTGATGAAATTCATCAAATACTTGGTGCAGGTTCATCTGGGGATGGACAAGGTTCTAAAGGGCTTGCAGATATTCTAAAACCAGCTCTTTCGCGTGGAGAACTCACTGTAATAGGTGCGACTACACAGGATGAATACCGTAACACTATTTTAAAAAATGCAGCATTGGCTCGTCGTTTCAATGAGGTTAAAGTAAATGCACCATCTCCGGAAGATACTTATCAAATTCTTAAAGGAATACGTGACTTGTATGAAAAACATCATAATGTAATTCTTCCTGATGAAGTTTTGAAAGCGGCTGTAGATTATTCAGTACAGTACATTCCTCAACGTAGTCTTCCTGATAAGGCAATTGATCTTGTTGATGTTACCGCGGCTCATTTAGCTGCTCAGCATCCGGTTACCGATGTTCATACTGTTGAGCATAAAATTGAAGAAGAGAAAGAAAAACAAAAGAAAGCAGTTGAATCTGAAGATTATGAAACAGCTATGAATTTAAAAAAACGAATCGAAGAACTGGAATCTCAAATTGCTAATCATAAGGAAGATGCAAAAGTTACAGCAACAGTAAATGATGTTGCACAATCTGTAGAACGTATGACAGGAATTCCTGTATCACAAATGGGAGCAAGTGATATTGAACGTCTAAAAGATATGGGAAAACGGTTGGAATCTAAAGTTATAGGGCAAGATGAAGCGGTTAAGTCTGTAGCTCGGGCAATTAGAAGGAATCGTGCGGGATTTGATGAAGGTAACCGTCCAATTGGAAGTTTTCTTTTTGTAGGACCTACTGGTGTAGGAAAAACAGAACTTGCAAAACAGCTTGCTTTTGATATGTTTGGTACTAAAGACGCAATAATTCGTTTAGATATGTCTGAATATTCAGATCGTACAGCAGTATCTAAACTTATTGGAACAACAGCTGGATATGTCGGATATGATGACAATAACAATACTTTGACTGAACGTGTACGACGTAATCCTTATTCAATTGTACTTCTGGATGAAATTGAAAAAGCTGATCCGCAGGTTATAACTCTGCTTCTTCAAGTATTAGATGATGGACATCTGACTGACGGACAGGGAAATACAGTAAACTTTAAAAATACAGTTATTATAGCTACTTCAAACGCTGGATTTGGTTATGAAGCAGGATTAACTAAAGATGCTGAAAAGCCTGAACTGATGGATCGTTTAAAACCATATTTCCGTCCAGAGTTTCTTAACCGTTTTAATGCAGTTATAGAATTTTCACATTTAAATAAAGAAGATCTTTCAAAAATTGTTGATCTTATGCTTATAGAAGTGAATAAGACTCTTTCCAAGAAGGAAATTAATCTTGCAGTATCAAATGCTGCTAAGGAATACTTGAGAGATCAGGGATACGATGAAGTTATGGGAGTTCGTCCACTACGTCGTGTAATTGAACAGGAAATAAGAGATAAAGTTACAGATTTCCATCTGGATAATCTTGAAGTTAAAAATCTTGAGGCAGATATGGAAAACGGAGTTCTTGTAATAAAGGAAAAAATTGATGAGAATAAAAGCAAAAAAGTTAAAGAAAAGAAATAGTTAAAGCGATAATATTTTTTCATATGATTGCTTTGAAGAAAATTTTTAGAGTATTGACAAAAGTTATAAAAAAATGTTAGAATACTATGATTAATCACACTTTGTATTATTTAAGGATAGGGTGTTGGAATTTTAAAATTTATTATTAAAAATTTTTATCAAATTATAAAATAAAAAGTAAAAATTACAATCTGTCTTTTAAAGAAAAGTGGGAGAAAAACCAAAAAAATTAGGAGGAAAAACGTAATGGCAGTAATTACAATGAAACAATTATTAGAAGTAGGAGCACATTTTGGACATCAGGCAAAAAGATGGAACCCTAAAATGAAACCTTACATTTTTACAGAAAGAAATGGAATCCATATTTTGGATTTACATCAAACTTTAGGAGCAACTGAAGCAGCTTATGAATTTGTAAGACAAATCTCTGAAGAAGGTGGAAAAGTATTATTTGTAGGAACTAAAAAACAAGCTCAGGAAGCAGTTAAGGAAGAAGCTGAAAGAGCTGGAGGATTCTATGTAAACCACAGATGGCTAGGTGGACTTTTAACTAACTTGGAAACAATCAAAAAAAGAGTAAAAAGATTAAAAGAACTTGAAGAAATGGATGCAGATGGTACTTTAGACGAAGCATACACTAAAAAAGAAGCTGGATTATTAAGAAAAGAAATGGCAAAACTTTCTAAAAATATTGGTGGAATTAAAGATATGAACACTTTACCAGCAGCATTGTTCGTAGTTGACATCAAAAAAGAATTCTTAGCATTAGAAGAAGCTAAAAAATTAGGAATTCCTGTAATTGCATTAATCGATACAAACGTAGATCCTGATTTAGTAACTTATAAAATTCCAGCAAATGATGATGCTATAAGATCAGTAAAATTATTTGCACAAGTTATTGCAAATGCTGCAATTGAAGGAAACGGTGGAATTGAAAATGTTGTTGAAGGAGCAGAAGTAGAAGTTCCTGCAAACGACGAAATTGTTGAAGAAGTGGTAGAAGAAGTAGTAACTGAAGAATAATTTTTAAAAATCAAAGATATATATAATTTGATGTTCCAAAATACAAAATTATTTAATTTTTTAGAAAAGATTTGCTTTTTCTTTTAGTTCATAGATTATAAAATATATTGCGACAAACTAAAAAAATATATTTTAGGAGGAAATAATATGAAAAAAAAATTATATAAATCATTAAAAGATAGAAAAATAGCAGGAGTTTGTGGAGGAATAGCAGAATACTTTGATATTGATTCAAATGTTATAAGAATATTCTGGGTTATTTTTGCATCTGCATTTGGAACTGGAATACTACCATACATCGTCTGTGCTTTAATTTTAAAAGATAATCCAGACGAATATTAATCATAATCAAAACAAATATTTTTTTACTGAATTTAAAGGAACTGATAACAATAAATAGGAGGGAAATAAAGTGGCAATTACAACAGCACTTATTAAAGAATTAAGAGAAAGAACAGGAGCAGGAATGCTTGACTGTAAAAAAGCTTTACAAGAAAATGACGGGGATATTGAAAAAGCAATTGACTGGTTAAGAGAAAAAGGGATTGCTAAGGCAGCTAAAAAATCTGGAAGAGTTGCAGCGGAAGGATTGGTATTTGCAGCGATTTCTGAAGATAGAAAAAAAGGTGCTATCTTGGAATTTAACTCTGAAACTGATTTCGTTGCTAAAAACGATGAATTCAAATCTTTTGGAGAAAAATTGGTAGGATTGACTTTAAGCCATGACTTGACAAGTGAAGACGAATTAAAAGCATTTGAACTTGAAGGAAAAACTGTTGAAACTCATTTGACAGAATTAATCGCTAAAATTGGCGAAAATATGAATATTAGAAGATTAAAAGTTGTTTCAACTGACGGATTCATTGAAACTTATATTCACTTAGGTGGAAAAATTGGTGTATTATTAAATGTTAATGGAGAAGCTACTCCTGAAAATATTGAAAAAGCAAAAGGTGTTGCAATGCATATCGCAGCAATGGATCCAAAATATTTAGATAAATCGCAAGTTACAGCTGATGATTTGGAAAGAGAAAAAGAAATTGCAAGACATCAGTTAGAATCAGAAGGAAAACCAGCTAATATCATTGAAAAAATATTAGATGGAAAAATGAGAAAGTTCTACGAAGAAAACTGCTTAGTACAACAAAAATATGTTAGAGATGACAGTGTTACTATCGAACAATTTATTGCCCCAAGTACAATAAATTCATTTGACAGATTTAAAGTTGGAGAAGGAATCGAAAAAGAAGAAGTAGATTTCGCTGCTGAAGTAGCTGCACAAATTTCTGGAAATTAATTATAAGGGGAATTATCCCCTTATTTTTTCGTAAATTTTTAAACGGAGGTTATTATAACCTATATAAAATTCATGGAGGCTCCTATAATGCTTAAATATAAAAGAATATTATTAAAACTGAGTGGAGAAGCACTTGCAGGGAACAAAGAATTTGGTTTTTCAAATGAAGTGCTTGAAAGTTTTGCAAAACAGATAAAGGATGTGCATGAAAAAGGTGTGCAAATTGCTATCGTTATTGGTGGTGGAAATATTTTTCGTGGAATAAGCGGGATGGAAAAAGGCTTTGACAGAGTGACTGGAGATACAATGGGAATGCTTGCAACAATCATGAATGGACTTGCATTGCAAAATGCAATTGAAAGCATAGGAGTACCAACAAGAGTTATGACAGCACTTCAAATGCCGCAAGTAGCCGAGCTTTATATTAGACGTAAAGCAATAAGACATCTGGAAAAAGGAAGAGTTGTTATTTTTGCAGGTGGAACAAGTAATCCTTATTTTACGACAGATTCTTCGGGAGCATTGAGAGCTGTGGAAATTCAGGCAGATGTACTTGCAAAAGGGACAAAAGTTGATGGAATTTATGACAAAGATCCGATGAAGTTTGATGATGCTGTAAGATACGATACAGTAACTTTTGATGAAGCTATTTCAAAAAATCTTGGAGTAATGGATACGGCAGCACTTTCATTATGTAGGGAAAATCAAATGCCAATTGTAGTATTTAACGCCTTAGAAGAGGGGAATATCTTAAAAATGGCTCAAGGCGATAATATAGGAACAACTGTAAAAAAATAATTGATATAAAATAAAAAACAAAAAGGTGGTAAGAATGTTAGATGCAATTTTAAAAGAAGCTGAAGAAAAAATGCAAAAATCTTTAGAAAACACAAAAGATAAATTTTCTCACGTAAGAGCAGGACGTGCGAGTGTTTCCATGCTTGATGGAGTAACAGTAGAAGCTTATGGTACTCAAACTCCCCTTAATCAAGTTGGAACAGTTTCAGCTCCAGAAGCTAGATTATTAGTAATAGACCCTTGGGATAAAACATTAATCCCAGTAATTGAAAAAACTATTTTACAGGCAAATCTAGGATTTAATCCATCAAATGATGGTAAAGTTATTAGGCTTGTTGTACCAGAACTTACAGAAGATCGTAGAAAAGAATATGTAAAAATGGTAAAAAAAGAAGCTGAAGAAGGAAAAGTTGCAATCAGAAATGTAAGAAAAGATGTAAACAATAAACTTAGAAAACTTGAAAAAGACAGCGAAATTACAGAAGATGAACTAAAATCAAGTGAAGAAAAAGTACAAAAGTCAACAGATAAATATATCGCACAAGTTGATGATGCTTTGAGTAAAAAAGAAAAAGAATTATTAACAGTTTAATTTTTTGGATAAAATTTAGAAATGAAATAAAAATAGGGAATTATGTCTAGCTCTGGTAGAATTAGAACAGTTCCCTTTTTATATTTTAAATAATACTTGAGATTTATCTTCATTTAATACTATTTCTCATTTAAATAGCAGAAATCAGAAAATTCATGGAATTAAAGATTTTTTTTACAAGATTATGCTGTTTATAACCTATGTAATTATAAAATTCCTTTAATTAAAATTAATCATTAAGTATCCACATAAGGGATTTTTATTTGGGGTTTGAAAAACTGCTTGTTATTAATAGATATTTTTTCATAATTTCATGTTTTTTCTTTTTATATAAGCAAGGGAAATCAATCGCCATTTCCCTTGCAACCCTGGCTTGTCTAAGCATTTTTTTGAAATATTCCCAAATTTTATTTGGGAAAGTAGTCAAAACATTTATTATTTGGATAAAACTGAATTACTACGAAAACGAAACTCGCTAACGCTCACTTTCGTAAATAGATAATTAGAACAACTCTATAAAATATATCTGCTATAAAGTTTCTAGCGAAAGAAACACATAAATGTGTTTAGTCGTTTTCATTCCAAAAAAATCACGACATTCTATATTAAATTATAAAAATTATTATATTTAAATTTTAGGTTTTACATTTGGAAAATATTAAATAAGCAAAATTTCGTTAAAGGAAAAATAACTGTCTGAGCGTAGTTTTTACGAAGCGAGTTTTATTTTTTCTTTATAAGAAAGTTTTGCGTAAAGCGAGGTTGTAAGGGCATGGCGTCTGATGCCCTTACTTAAAAAAAACATATAAATAAAATTACAAAAGTTTTTAAGGTGGATACTTAAAAATTAGATTTGGATTTTTTTAATAAGGATCAAATTAATTATTCTAGAATTTTATTGCTATTTTTTTAATGGTGTTTAGTAGAAAAATATTATTTCCAAAATAATTTATCGAATAATGTTTTTCGAGGTGGCATTCCATCAAGTTTAACTCCATTCTTAATCCAGTATGTTTTTTTGGAAATATCGTAAAGAGGCTTGTCTGCCAAGCTATCAGAATAAAATTCTGTGATTTCGTATTCAAAATCATTTTGTTTTGCCCATTCGTTCAATTTTTTTACTTTTTCATCACCTTTATTATTTTCTCCATCAATTTTGGCAATGAAAGTTTCCTTGTTATCGTTTACAAAATTTGTACCAAAGACTTTGTCATAGCCAAGTGATAATAAAAATTTTTCTATTAGAAATAATGGGCTTGCTGAAGACACAATAACCATTTCGCATTCTTTTTTGTTTTTTTCCAGCTCATCTTTTATCCACGGATAAATTTTATGCTTTTTAGTTTCCCAGAAATCTGCAACTAATTTTTCAATTTCTTCTTTTGAATGACTTTCTAAAAATTCAAAATATCTTTCTTTCAAAGTAGTTAGATTTATTATTTTTATTAGATAAAAAAGTAAATCCTTTGAATATTTTATCAAAAATAAAATAGATTTTAGTGGATATTTTTTTAAATAAAATGTGGAAAAATTAACACCAGTTTCTCCATCGTAGATTGTTTTGTCAAAATCATAAACTATAATTTTTTTTTTCATTAATTAACTCTCTTTCTTTGATTATATTCGTTTAAAATCAATTTTTGATATACAGTTAAGTCATCAGCAGATTTATTAAAATTTTTGCATAGAAAATTCCAATGTTTTTCCGTACAAAACATATTTTGTATTTTGTAAATCTTTAATATTTTTTGCATTTAAGGCACACATTATCATTTTGCATTCAGTTTTCCAGTTTTCCACAATTTTGATTATGTTTTTAACATCATATTTTACAGCTAACTCTAAAATCGTTCTGGAAAGGCCAACAGCCTTTGCTCCCAAAACTAGGCATTTTATCATATCCAGGGGATTTCTTACACCGCCACTTGCGATAATTTCCACTTTGTCAGTATAATCTTTTAAATTTAAAAGGCAGGAAACAGTAGTTTGTCCCCAGTTATTTAGGTAATCAAGGCTATTTTCACGTCGCATATTTTCAATAAAGGCGAAACTTGTGCCACCACGCCCGCTTATGTCAAAAGTCTTTATTCCCAGCCTAACGCCATGTTTTATGGTATCTTCAGTCATTCCAAATCCAACTTCTTTTAAAATAATTGGAATTTCTATATTTTGTACAAATTCTTTTAAATTGTTTTCCCATTCGTTAAAGTTTCGGCTTCCTTCTGGCATAATTAATTCCTGCATTAGATTTACGTGAACTTGTAAAAATAATGGATTTAGAGCCTTTATAGCGGCAATTCCAGCTGTGTAATTTTTATCAATTCCAATATTTGTGGCAAGCTGTAAATCAGGATTTTCCTTTTTTACAATATTAAATGAATCATCATCAGAATTTTTTAGTGCGGCACTATACGAGCCTGTTACGAACAGCAAATTGCATTCATTTGCAACTTTTGCCAGTTTTTGATTAATCTTTTTCGCATTTTCGCTTCCGCCTGTAATTGCGTTAATAAAAAATGGAAATTCAAAATCATGGCTTGCAAAATGAGTTGATAAATCAATTTCATCCAGATTATATTTTGGAATGGAACTATGAATAAGTTCAACATCGTCAAAGCTGTTATATTCGCTTTCATGTTCCAATGCATACTTGATATGATCATCTTTTCTATTTTTCATATTTCTCCTATTTTTATCTTTAATTAATATATCATATATTTTTTCTTTTTTGATACGTAAAGGAATTAGTGAATTGAATTCCATTTAAATAACGAAATTATTAAAAAACTTGGTATTTCAAATAATAAATATAATTTTAATAAATTGACGGAGCTTTTATTTGTTCAACTACGACTATTTGACGACTGAAAGGAGGAGTTTCGAAGTTGGGCAAATAAAAGTCGGAGTCTAGCCATAGGTATTGCGTAGCAATCTTGCCACAATTTTAATTATCAGGATAAATCTTTATTGCAAGATAAGGATTTGCGGCAATGAGCAATCCTGCTAAAATAAATAAAGGAAAGATATTTATTTTAATGATATAAAGCTAAATTTATAAAATTAATATTTTTTATAATTTTTCAGCATACAGCAATTCAATTCCAAATTTTTCCCATCTATCAATAATAGTTTTTGTATCATTTTTGTTAAAGGAAAGGGCAATTCCGCAATCTCCACCGCCAGCACCGCTACTTTTGGCACAAATATCTAGTTTTTGAGCAGAATTTACTAATTTTAATAATTTTTGGCTATAAATATTTTCATGTAAGTTTTGAAGTAATTTCCCATTTTCATTAACGCATTTTTTTATCATTGGTTTATCTCCATTTTTCATGGCAATTCTCAAATCTTGTACGATATTTTCTACATCTTTTAAAAAGTTTTCATCAATGGAACTTTTTACAATATTTATTAAATTACTAGAAATAGCAGGTTCTTTTGTCCAGCCAACTAAAAAATTACAATTTAAATTGTTTTTGTTAAACTGAAGTTCGGAAATTTCGTAATTCCAGTTAGTTTTTAGAATATTTTCTAGAGTTTCGTTTTTCATTAATTCGCTAATTTTTTTTCTGTCAAAGGATTTATAAAAAATTAAGTTTTCGTAGGAAATGCAGGCTATATCGCCCATAGATCCGTTGTCTCCACGTTTTAGCAGCACATAGGAAGACAGCTTGAAAAGTATTTCCTTTGAAACTTTTAGATTGTATAGGCTTAAAATGGATTTTATTGTTAAAACAACAACACTGCCACTTGAGCCGATTCCTAGTTTTTTGTTATCTATTTCCATTTTTCCATTAATTTCCAGATTAAAAGGCTTGATTTCCAAATTTTGAAATTTTAAATATTCAGTCATAACGGATATTGTTTCACAGACGAGTGAATAATTTTTGTCAAAATTTTGTGAAGCTTTTTTATCGAAAGCCGTTTTTTCAAGAGTTACGACATAATCAAACATATCTGAAAAAATTGTATATTTATCATCAAAATTTATTTTTGAAGTCATAAAAAGGTTTATGTTTTTTATGATTGCACTTTGTCCAGCTGTTAGAATGGAATATTCTCCAGCAATATAAAGTTTTCCGCAAGTTTGGTTAGTTATTATTTTATTTTTTGACATTTTTTTCTCTTTCATTTTTATAAAAGGTAAGGCATTAAAAATGCTTATAATAACCAATTATACCATAAAAAACGCCATAGTAAAACCACTTTGAAATTAAATTTTTAAATAGTTATTATGTTAAAATAATTATTTTTCCTGGTTTATATCGTTATAATCTTGGAGAAATTTAATGATTTCAAATAGTTTGACAATACAAATATAATGTGATAACATTAATTAAATAAACTTTAAAAAAAGGAAGTGATTTGAATGAATGAAGTAATAAAACAATTGCAAAATAGACGTTCTGTAAGGGAATTTACAGGGGAAAAGATAAAGGAAGAAGATTTAAAGACAATACTTGCGACTGCTCAAAGGGCGGCAAATTCAGTTAATGGACAGCAGACTTCGTTAATTGTTATAAGAGATAAAGAAAAATTGGCAAAAATTGCAGAACTCTGTGGAGGACAGAAACACATTGCAGAGGCTGGTGCTTTTGTATTTGTATTGGTTGATTTTCATCGTGGAGTTTATGCGGCAAATTCTATTGGAAAGAGAAATATTGGACCAAAATCTGCGGATGGAGTGCTAGTTGGTGCAGTGGACGCTGGAATTATTGTAAACTCGTTGCAAACTGCAGCTCATGCACTTGGATACGGGACTACTATCGGAGTGCCTGTTGAAAGAAAATTGACAAGAGTAAAACCAAGAGTTCCGTTAGACACATTTGTATTTGAAGATACTTACAATGCGAAAAAAGTGGAGGAAGGAGTGGAATTTCACGAAAAAGACACGATAGAATGGCGTGAAGAAAATGGTACACCACAATTACCTTCATACAAAGAAATGATTGCAAGAATTTACGAAAATTTCTATAATACATCAAAACAGGACTTGGAAAGTCAAGGATTCAGATTTGCTGATGAACTAGATGAGAAATAATTAATGGAATTTTTTAAAGCTGACGGATTAGTTTATGCTAGGCTATATTTAAAAGATGAAAATCATATTTTAATTATTTAAAAAGAATAGGTTTATATCCTTTATTGGAAAAGTTTATAATAACTTCGGAGACTTAGTATGAAATTACTAGATTTGATTATTTTGGAAATTAAATAAAAAATAGGAGAAATTCTAAATTTATTTAATTTTTATCATTTAATCTGGTTTAGTTTTAAAAGTAAAGTGGGAAAGAGAAAAGATTATGAATTTTTTAGCACATTCACTAATTTCGCTTAAAATTGATGAGCAGGAAAATAAAAAGACATTATATGGAAATTTTGCAGGTGATTTTTATAAGGGGCTAGTTGATAAAATAGAGCTTCCTGAAGAATTGAAAGAGGGAATTGTCCTGCATCGGATAATTGATGGGATTTCTGACAGGAATGAGAATTTTTTGAATGAATTACTTGTGGAAAAATTTGGTATTTTTAAAGGAATTGTATCGGATATGTTTATTGACCATTTTTTAGCCAAAAATTTTGATAGACTATTCAATGAAAATATTAATAATATTGAAAAGAAGATACTGTATAATATATCTGAAAATAAGAGTTTTTTTCCAAAAAGATTTGCAAGAACATTTAAATGGATTGAAAGTGAAAAAGTAATGTCTAATTACAAAAATATAGATTTTTTGCAACGTGCATTTTATGGAATTTCTCAAAGAATCAGAAAAGGAGAAATTTTAAGGCTAGCGGTAAAAGAGCTGGAAAAAGATTATATTGCTTTTGAAGAAAAATCTATAAAAGAATTTTTTTATGTAAAAGAAGAAAGTGTAAAAAAATTTATTACATTTTTTTGTTTATAAGGAAATCTTTAGTATAATTGGCTAACAATTAATTTTTTATAGTTATTGAAGATAATTTATACATACATATAGGAAAAAATTGATTTTACAAAATTGCAGGAAGAAGGAGAATGATAAAGATTATGAAGATAAAAAAAATTTTGATGGGGTTAATGGTTTTTGGGGGATTGATGACTATACCAAATTTAGCGGTTGCAGCACCAGCTGGAAAAGAGTCTGCAGAAATAAAAAAATATGATACTTTAAATGCCGCAGCTGAAGACTATGCAAAAGTTTTGCAGGAAATATCAAATTATGGTTCAAGAAAAATGCTTAAATCAATAAATCCAGATGTGGATAAGTATGTGGAAAAAGCAAATGATTCAACATTAAAAAAACAATGGGAAGAATCAAATACAATGCTTATTGAGCAGTTTGAAGTTTCTGTATATCAAGTAAATGAAAAGGGGAATAATGGGGAAGTTGTATTTTTAGTAAAAGGATACGATGAAAAAGCTTTGGATAAGTATTTAGGAGATAATGCTAAAAAATATGTAACAAAGGTTGATAACAGTAAGGATGAAGTCGAAGTTGATATTGAAAAATACATAAAATTACAATATGATTATTTGAAAAAAACTAAGAAAATAAATTTAGCAACATCAACAGTAAAATTTACAAAAGGTAACGACAATAAATGGCAAGTTGTTAAATAGTTAAATAAAATTTAATAAAAAAATTAATATTTTTTTTTTAAAACTTATAGGATTTAATATACAAGCTCGTGATTGGAATCCTACTGTAGATGTAAGCATAAAAGGAAACGCTGATTTAACATTTACAGGAAGTAACAACTCTGTATTTAAATTAAACAGCCATATTAATAAGTTAGAAATAATAAATGGAAACAAAACAGCCACAGCAAGTGCTTTTGGTGATGACGTTGCAGCTTGGGGAACAGGAGCAAATAATTACGGAAGAATTCATGTTAATGGTAACAAAAATATAGTTTATGATGCTCGTAATATTGTACGTGATGAAAATTCAAAACTTTGGTTATCAGATGTACAAGTTGGAGGAGTTGATAACGTAATTGTAGGATTAAGACAAGCTACATACTTCCCAGGTGATGTGAAAATACAAGGTGCTATAGGTGGAGGTACTATGCCTGCTACTACAAATAATATAGCAATTTTCGCTGGAAATGCACAAGGAGCTGTGCCAAATAGTGCATATAACTCTCATACAACAGCTGGTGATGCTGGTAAGATGACAAAACCAGTTAATGTAACTGATATTAATGTGGGATTAGGTTCAAATTCAACACATTCTACATTAATTTATGCTAATAATACAACACAAGTTGATGTAGAACAAAAAACAGCTAACTCTAACATAATAACAGATGGTGCAGAATGGATTACAGAAAAAAATGGAGTACATAGAGGATATGAAGTGAAATTAGGAGCTACTTCTGAAAAATCTGTAATTGGATATGCTACTGGAGGATATTTAGGTGGAGGTATAACAGCGGTTGACCCAACACCTTCATCTACAATTAACTTTAAATCTAATGTAGATATGGTATCTAAAAAGGGAGTAGTTTTCTATACTCAAGATGGTGGATTAATAACACAAGGACAAGCTACTGCAAAAGATACAAGAGCAGGAGGATTTGGATCTATAATTGCCTTGGCTGATGGTGTAGCAACTGGTAAAAACAGATCAGCCAACAATCAGATTGGCATACTCTACAAACAACAATGCAGGTGGACATGTTAAATCAACAAAACCTACAAACCCTAAAGTTCCAGAAGAAGTTTACGAACAAGGAAATGCTGTATATTACTACTCATTAGATACAAAATCAAAAGGTAACTCTTATGCTAACATAACAATGGATGGAGATTACAATACAGCTTACTATACAAAAGGTGCGATAGACAACTACGGAACAATTGATTTGAGATCTAAATATGATTTAGATAATCAAAACAATGATAGATTAGGATTTGGTAACGTTGGGGTATTCTCAAGCAATACTAATGTAGCTTCAACTAACTACGGAACAATTACAACTGGTATGTCAGATACAATTAACATGAGATACTCAGCAGCAGCTAAGACTGCAGGACAAATTAACGGACAAGGTGGAACAGACTTATATGGAGGTACTGAATCTTCAATTGAAGAAGGTACAGCAGGAAATCCTAAGACAAAAGGAGTTGGAACAACTATAACAGCTCCAGATATTGTACCAATAACAAAAGTAAGTGTTGATGGTATTGATACACCTGTATTTAATGTTGAATCTGATGCGGCAAATCCTGGAGACTTGGCTAAAAACATAACTGTAACAAGCAGTATTCAAACTGGAGGAACAAGAATAATAGATTTTTATACTCATTATGAATGGGGTAATCCAGCTTGGCCAAATCGTGATAAACCACAACTTTCAGAAGTTACAAGTATTGGAATGTATGTTGATACATCAGGAGTTAGATATACTAATCCAATTAATGGTATTGAAAACTTACGTAAATTAGGAAAAGTTGACTTATACTTTGTACCAGAAGCAACACTTTATACAAATTCTAAAGCAATTAGAATTGGAGATAAAGTTGACGAAAATGGAAACGTTGTTGCTAAAAGTAATATCTTGAAACCATTTAACGATGCGTTGAATAAATTACCAGGTGGAGCAAGAATTAATCCATTGTCAGCAAGCTTAACTTGGCAAGTATTAGCAAAAATATCTGATGATAATCAGTTAACAGAAGTGTACATGAGTAAAGTACCTTATCACTCATTTGCATTCGATGATGATAAATCACTTATTAACTTTGCAAACAACTTGGATAACATTTATGAAATTGCAAGACCAGGAAGTCCTGAAAAAGTTATTTTCAACAAACTTAACAGCTTAGGTAACGGAGAAGGACACATCTTGGCTCAAGCATTTGACCAAATGAGAGGACACATTTATGGTGGAGTTCAACAAAGAATTAAAGCTACATCAGATGTTCTTAATGGAGAAATCGTTAACTTGAAAACAGAATTTAACGGTTCTAAAGATTCGAATAAATTTAAAGCGTTTGGACAAAGAAATGAATTCAAGACTGATACAGCAGGAATGCCAGATTGGTACAGTAATGCTGGAGGATTTGTGTTCGTTCACGAAGACGAAACTGTTAGACTTGGTGAAGGTTCAGGATGGTATGCTGGTGTTGTAAACAACTACTTCACATTCAAAGATTTATCTAAATCATTTGAAAACCAAGCAATGGCAAAAGTTGGAGCGTTCAGAGAAATACCTCTTGATGATAACGGAACACTTACACTTAATGTAGGTGGAGACGGATTCTTTGGTAGAACAGATACTAAACGTAGATTCTGGGTAGTAGACCAAGAATTTAGAGCAAAAGCTAACTACTTTACTTATGGAGCAGGACTTAGTGCAAGTCTTCAAAAAGAATTCGTAGTAAATGATGGATTTAGCATAGTTCAAAATGTTGGAGTTAGAGCTGAATATGGAAGATTCTCAGGAATCCACGAAACTGGAGATATGGCATTAAATGTTAAGAGTGATGATTACATCTCAATTAAACCAAGTGTAGGAATCGACTTCAAATACAATCAGCCAGTATTCAAAAATTCTACCTTTACAGCAGTCTTAGCACTTGCTTATGAAAATGAAATTGGAAAAGTAAATGATGTTAATAATGAAGCTAGAATCGTAGGAGCATGGACTGATTACTTCGGAATCAAAGGAGATAAGGAAGACAAGAGAGGAAACTTCAAGTCAGATCTTAACTTAGGAGTAGAAAACGGAAGATTCGGATTCACAGTAAACACAGGATATGAAACAAAAGGACATAACTTCAAGGCAGGATTAGGAATGAAAGTATTGTATTAATAAAATTAAGACAAGAAATCGTACTTAAAATGCTTGAAAAGAAACAAATAGCTTAAACTTAGGAAGAGCTGCCAGTAGTGGTGGCTCTTCTTTTTATTCTTTATTAAAAATTTATTCTCGTTTTTAAACATTTAGTACGAACTAGAAAAAATCAAAAAAAATTGATATAATTAAAATGTATTTAAAATATATATTGTTGAAAGAAAAAAATAAATAATTTTAAAATTGGATAGTTGATAAAAAGGAGATTTTGTATGAATAAAAAAATTATTTTTTTAATTATATTGTTAGTATTAACAACTTTTTCGTGTACTTCACTTTCGGAAGGGCTCACAATGAAAAGTGAGGTTTATAATGCGGATAATGTTGAATTTTACTACGATTTAACGTATAAAAAAGATGGAGAAACTCATTATGAAAGGCAGATTTGGGAGCAGGCTTACGATATTTTGGATAAGGCGGAAGATTTTTTCTTAATGGATATTTTTGTATTTAATGACTATCTTGGGAAAGGTGTTAAGGAGAAATTGCAGCCATTACCTATTGCAGAAGAGTTTGCACAGAAGATACTTGAAAAAAGAAAAAAAGATCCGAATGTGGAAATATATTTGATACTTGATGAAAGTAACACTTTTTATGGAGCATTTGATAACAAAACTCATAAGAAACTGGAGCAGGCAGGTGTAAAAATTGGATATGTGGATTTGACAAAATTGAGAGATCCTATGCTTGTTTATTCGGCTCCATGGCGTCTTTTTATACAGCCTTTTGGAAATCCGAAAAATCGTGGAAAAACTAAAAATCCAATTTACGAAGGTACTGACAAAGTTACAATACGTAGTATTTTAAGAGCATTAAATGCCAAAGCTAATCACAGAAAACTGATTATGAATGAAACTACTGCAATGCTGACATCGGCAAATCCACATGCAGAAGGTTCAAAGCACTCAAATGTGGCATTTAAGTTTTCATCGCCAATTATTAAGGAAATTTACGAAGGAGAAAAGCCAGCTGCAAAAATTACTAAAAAAGGCGGAAGTTTAAAGCAAAAATTACCAGATAAGGATTTTAGTAAAATTCCATTTTCATCAAATGACAAGCTAAAATTACAATATTTTACGAATGGAGCAACAGCTAAAGATATTTCCCAAGAATTAAAAAATACTCAGTTTGGGGAAAAAGTCATTATTGCCCAGTTCTTCCTTGCAGACAGAGGAATAATTAACGATATAAGAAAAGCTGCACGGCGTGGAGTGAAATTTGAGATAATTTTGAATAATTCAAATGCGGGACTTCCAAATAAAGCTGCTGCTGGAGAACTAATGAAATATGCAAGAAAACATAATTATGACATAAATGTCAAGTTTTACAATAAAGGAGAGGAAATGTACCACGTAAAAATGCTTTCCATCTTGAAAAAAGACTATTTGATAACTTATGGAGGTTCAACAAACTTTACAAGACGTAATATGCGTAATTTTAATTTAGAAAATGAACTAAAAATTATGTCAGTTTATGACCAGAAAATTTCCAAAGATATTTTGGATTATTATGACAGATTATGGACAAATAGAGATGGAGAATTTACATTACCTTATGACACAGAAAAAAATGAGAAATTGATGAATGATTTGTTATTCAGGTTTATGGAAATGAATGGATTTGGGGCTTTTTAAAGATAAATGAAGGATTGCTTATTGCCTTAAATCCTTATCTTGCAGCAAAGATTTATCCTAATAATTAAAATGATTTATTTAAGTAATTAAGAAATAAATATATAAAAAAATTTTGATTATATTAAAGAAAAAGAGTGATTTTTATGGAAAGTGAAGTTAAGACGGATAAGATTAAGATAGAAAAGATAAATGAGAATGATTATAATCGAATTTTTGTAATGTCAGATATTCATGGACAGTATGATTTGTTTTTGAAAATGCTGGATAAAATTGACTTAAAAAGAGAAGATTTACTTGTGATTATAGGAGATATTTGTGACAGAGGTAAAAAGTCTTATGAAATTTATATGAAATGTATGAAAATGATAAAACTTGGGTATAATTTAAAGTTTATTTTGGGAAATCATGAAGATATGCTTCTTGAAGATTTGGAAAATGATTATCCATTAAGATATGAAACAGAATATTCAATTTATAGACATTCTAAATATTTTGAAAATAAAACGATGACAGAATGGCACCAAGAGAATTTTTTTGATGAAATTAGATGGCTTGTAAAATGGCTCAAAAACTGTCCTTTAATAATTTATGGGAGTAAAAATATTTTTGTTCATGCAGGACTTGATTTGAATATAGCTTTGACAAAACAAGAAAAGGAAACAGTACTTTGGACCAGAGAAGAGTTTTGGCTTATGGAAAATGTAGAGCTTGAGGAATATAGAGATAAAAATATATATTTTGGTCATACTCCTAATATAAATGGAAGAATTTCTAAAAAGACTGATAGAATAAAGGGGATAGACTGCGGTGCATTTTTTACCCATTTTTTAGGATGTATAGAAGTAAAAAGTCAAGAGGAAATTTATGTTTATGAAGATGAATTTATAGAATTCGATGAGGTTTCAAGCAAGGTATTTTTGGAACTTTGGAATGAGGAGGTGGCAGAGTTTATAGATTCTGAAAAGTATAAGATTAAAAGTGGGAAAAGTGGAATTGATAAGATCAGGATTTTGAAAAAGCTAGATAGCGAAGAAAAGAAAGTGTTAAAAAAATTTTTTGAAAAATATAAAAAGATGTTTAGTAAAAATATTTAAAATTAAATTAACAAAAAATAGAGGTAGATATGAAAACAAAATTATTAATATTATTTTTAGTTTTTTCAATTTACTGTTTTTCACAGCAAAAATATAAAAAGATTAATAATTTAAGAAATTATGAAACAGGAAGTGAAATATATCGGAATAGAATGCGTGAATTAATTCTAGAAATTAAAAAAATACATCTAAAGATAGATTGTTAATTACTCAAAATGGAAATGAATTATATTTTTATAATGGGGAATTAAAGATTTTATCAATGTAACAGATGGGACAACACAGGAATCTCTTTATTATGGGGCAGAATTTAAATTGACAAATCCAACGTCAAAAAAACAAAAGGAACAGTTGTTAAATTGGTTAATACCTGTTAGAAAATATGGGAAGCCAGTATTTGTAATAAATTATGGCGTAGGTGAAAAAGTTAGGCAGGATTTGTTAAAAAAGTCTGAACAAACAAAATTTATAAATGAGTTGCTGCCATCATTTGAAGCAAACATGACGCATGTTCCAGTACAGCGTTTTAATGCAGACAATATAACTTCATTAGCAGATGTCAAAAACTTTCTTGTATTGTTAAATCCTGAAAAATTTAAAAATATAGATGCTTTTTTTGAATATTTAAAAGAAACAGACTATGATTTATTATTAATAGAGTTATCACATAATGGTAAATTTATGACAAAGGATCAAATTTCAGTTTTAAAAAGAAAGAAGAAAGGAGCGATACGTAAAGTAATTGCCTATTTCAGTATTGGAGAAGCTGAGAACTATAGAAATTACTGGAAGGAAGAATGGAATAATAAAAATAAGAGGCCAAGCTGGATAGTGGAAGAAAATCCAGATTGGAAAGGAGATTTCATTGTTAAATACTGGAGTAATGAATGGAAGCAAATAGTTAAGAATTATCAGAAAAAACTAGATGAAATTGGCGTAGACGGATATTTACTTGATACAGTTGATACCTATTACAAATTTGAAGATAAATCTGAAAAAACGGGTAACCTTATTGATTAAAAAATTTTTTAGGATTGACATTTTTAGAAAATATGCTATAATAAATGCGTAAAAATCCCAAAGGGAGACTTTGTATAATATTAAAAAAAATGTGCTATAAATTAGACTGGAAAAATCCAGTCTTTTTTGTTATAATATTAGGTGAGTTTTAGTACAACTCACAAAATATTATATAAAGAAGATAGTGAGATGGTAGATTTCATTGCGATATGTAATTATTTATTACAGTTTGAATAGATAGAGCATGAATTTCACCTCTATTCCTTGCCCTTAGGGGGACATTTTAAAATTTAAGGAGGAAATATTAACAATAAATTTGTTAAAACAAAAAATGAACAAAATTAAAAACATTGCAATTATTGCACACGTAGATCACGGGAAAACAACTCTTGTCGATGCTTTATTGAAACAGGCAGGAACATTTGGGGAACATGAAAAAGTAGATGAAAGAATTATGGATAGTAATGATTTGGAGAAGGAAAGAGGGATTACGATTTTTTCTAAAAACGCTTCATTTCATTATGATGGATATAAGATAAATATTGTGGATACTCCTGGCCATGCGGATTTTGGTGGGGAAGTACAAAGAATCTTGAAAATGGTAGATTCTGTTTTACTTCTGGTAGATGCATTTGAAGGTGTTATGCCACAGACTAAATATGTATTAAAACAGGCATTAGAGCATGGTCTTCGTCCAATTGTAGTAGTTAATAAGATTGACAGGCCAAATTCAGATCCTGATGCAGTTGTGGATTCTGTTTTTGACTTATTTGTAGATTTAGGAGCAAATGATATTCAGCTTGATTTTCCAGTAGTTTATGCGTCTGCAAAAAATGGATTTGCTAAGCTGGAACTGGAAGATGAAGATAAGGATATGAAACCGCTTTATGATAAAATTATGGAGCATGTAGAAGATCCTGAAGGAGATGTGAATGAGCCACTTCAAATGCTTGTTACAAATACTGAATATGATGAATATGTAGGAAAATTAGGAACTGGAAGAATTTACAACGGAAAAATCGAAAAAAATCAGGAAATTACATTGATTAAGAGAAATGGTGACTTGGTAAATGGTAAAGTTACTAGAATTTATGGATATGACGGACTTAAAAAAGTTGAAATGGAAGTAGCGTATGCTGGAGATATTGTAACAATTGCGGGAATTGATAAAATTGACATAGGAGAAACTGTAGCAAGCAGAGAAAATCCTAAACCATTACCATTAATTGACATTGATGAGCCTACACTTGCTATGACATTTATGGTAAATGATTCACCATTCGCAGGACAGGATGGAAAATTTGTAACTTCGAGAAATATTTTGGAAAGATTGCAAAAGGAAGTAAATCATAACGTGAGTATGAGGCTTGAAATGACAGATTCGCCAGATGCATTTATTGTAAAAGGAAGAGGAGAGCTTCAATTATCTATTTTGCTTGAAAATATGAGAAGAGAAGGCTACGAAGTAGCAGTTTCAAAACCTGAAGTTATTTTTAAAGAAGAAAATGGACAGAAAATGGAGCCAATTGAACTTGCAATTATTGATGTTGCCGATGAGTTTGTAGGAGTTGTAATCGAAAAATTAGGGCTTAGAAAAGGTGAAATGGTAAATATGAATCAAGGAAGTGATGGATATACAAGACTTGAGTTTAAAGTGCCATCACGTGGATTAATTGGATTTAGAAATGAATTCTTGACGGAAACAAGAGGAACAGGAATTATAAATCATTCATTCTTTGAGTATGAAACTTTTAAAGGAGAGGTAACAGGACGAAGAAGAGGAGTTTTAATCGCAATGGAGCCTGGAACAAGTTTAGGGTACTCGTTAAATAACTTACAACCAAGAGGAATCCTGTTTATAGGGCCAGGAGTGGAAGTTTACGAGGGAATGATAGTTGGAGAGCATTCAAGAGAAAACGACTTAGTTGTAAATGTATGTAAAGGAAAAAAACTTACAAATATGAGGGCCGCTGGAAGTGATGATGCTGTGAAATTGGCTCCTCCAAAGGAATTTACGCTAGAATTGGCGCTTGAATATATTGAAAATGATGAATTAGTGGAAATTACGCCTAACTTTATTAGACTTAGAAAAAAATATTTGAATGCCAATGATAGAAAGAAATATGAAAACTCTAAAAATTAAAATATTAATATAAATGAATTAATAGTGATGTGATTTTTATGGATAATATAAAACTAGAAGAAAAGTTAAGAGCTGAATTATCAGATGAAAAGATAAAGTTTATTGAAAAGTATAGTTTGGAAATAAATTCCAGAAGGCAATGGATAACTAGAAGAAATAATACACCAGAACGCTTATATTTTTCACATAAGTTTATTTCACAAAATAATATTTTAGAAATAGTTTTTAGAAAATATCAGCTTTGTTTTGCAAAATTGAAATATTTTAGAGCAAATATTGAAAAGTATGATTTTTATAAATATACTCCCAAAGAAGGTTTTATAAAGACGCAATTGTGGGATGTGGAATTTTTTTGTCATAGAAAATCAGAAAAAATAATAGATTTAAGATATTTGCAGCAAATAAGAAAAGTGGAAGATTTTTTGGAACTTATCGAATGGCTTGATAGTTTTGAAAAATAACAAATAAAAACTGGAGCTAAAAAAATTTAATAGTTCCAGTTTTTTTTATTGTTTTAAATTTATAAAATTTATTAGACTTGTTCGGAAATTTAATATTCTTTATTTTTTTACGAGTAATATTTATTTCGTTACATTTCTAAATTTATATAGTTATTAAGCAAAGCTGTTAATTTTTTTTAGTTTCTACCATTTTAGCCTGTTTTAAAATGCTGTCTGGTATTTTTATTCCTAATAACTGCATATTTTGCTTATTAATTTCTATTTGAAGATTTTTAACTGTTTCTATTGGGATTTCATTTGGCTTCTTGCCTTTTAATAAAATTTCCGCTGCTATTTCTCCAGAACGGTAACCGATATTGTAGTCGGTAGTTCCTTGTGAAATTAGCCCTCCTGCATTCGAGTAAACGTCATTTGTAGCTAGAATTGGGACTTTTGCACTATTAAAAACATCAAGTATTGCTTTAAAATATGATGCTACTGTGTTGTCCTGAATGGCATAGTAGATATCAATGTTCTTTGAAATAAGATTTGCCGCGGCAACCATTTCCGTACCGTTTGTAACGGCTTTTTCCACTACTGTGAATCCATGCTCTCCTGCCAGTTTTTTCAAATTATTTACTTCAGAAACTGAATTTTGTTCAGACGAATTATAAATGATTCCTATTTTTTTCGCTTCTGGTAATAATTCTCTCATTAATTTTAAATTTTCTTTAATTGGGGCTGCCCCGCTTGTTCCTGTAACATTAGGAATTCCTACAAGTCCTGCACTTTTTGGATCTGTAACTGAACCAAATATAACTGGTGTTTCTTTTCCAATTTGATTTTTAGCCGCTTGTGCAGTTGGTGTTGTAATTGCAAATACTAAATCTTTTTTGTCTGCTGCAAATTGCTGCATAATTAGAGTCTGATTACTCATGTCATTATTTGCAATTTTATCATCATAATCAGCCTTTATTCCGGCTTTTGCTAATGCATCTTTAAAACCCTGTTTTGCTGCATTTAATGCTGGATGATCTACAATCTGTGACAATCCAATCTTATAAACCTTTTCACTAACTTTGGAATCCTTTTTTTGCTCCTGAGAATCATTACTTTTGTTATTTCCACAAGATAAAAGCATCCCTCCTAACATACCAAATAATAGTACACCTCTCATAATTTTTTTCATCTGTTTTCCTCCTAAAATAAATAATTTTTGAATCGTATTATTATTTTACCATATTTTTTAAAAATTTCCAGCATATTTTAATAAATTTATCAATTAGAGTAATTTAAAACAGGAAAAGAAAAAAGTAGATACTAAAATTACTAAATTTAAGTTTAGTAAAACAATTAATATTTTTACTAAAAAAATGAAATATTATATTAGAAAACAAATAAAAAATTAAGTAAAGCATATTATAAATGATAATAAAATTTAAGATTGCTGAGAGGTAAAAAGATGTCTACGATTAGAGAGGTTGCAAGGCGTGCAGGAGTTTCAATTGCTACTGTTTCAAGGATTTTGAATAATGATGAGTATTTTGGAGTTACAGCAGAAACTAAGCGAAGGGTACTGGAAGCCGTTAAGGAGCTAAATTATAAGAAAAAAAATACAAAAAGAAAAAGTACGCAGTTAAATATTTCAATTATAAAGTCATTTGATGAAAGGATAGAAAGTGAGGATCCATATTTTGTATCATTGAGGCTGGATTTAGAATATGCGTTGAAGAAAAAAGGAATAAAAAGTAAAGTTTTTGAGTTGCAGACATTTGAAAAAAATGAGGAAATATTGATGAATTTCATTATTTCCAGCGCCATTGTTGTGATTGGGGAGATAAAAAGGAGCCAGCTGGATTTTTTAAAGTCACTGAATGATAATATTATTTGTGTGGATGCCTATAATTTTGATAATTCCATCGATTATATAAAATTCGATATGAAACATTCAGTAAAAATTGTAATTGATTATTTATTGAAACTGGGACATAAAAAAATTGGACTGATTGGTGGAAGAAATCAGATAGTTAGAAATCTTGTGGATTTTCGGGAGCAGTATTTTATTGAAATTATGAAGGAATATGAACTGTATGATGAAAAATTTGTAAAAGTAGATGAATTTTCTGCAGAATCAGGATACAGAATGATGAGGGAAATGCTTAAGTTAAAAGAACGGCCAACTGCAGTATTTTGTGCAAATGACTCTATTGCCATGGGAGCTTATAAAGCTATAAGGGAGAGGAAACTAAAAATTTTTGATGATATTTCGATTATTGGATTTAATGACTTAAAAATCTCCCAATATATGAATCCGCCATTAACAACACTTAGAATTGATACAAAAATTATTGCCGAAGAAACAATAAATGTACTAGTGGAACTTATAGAACATAATAGAAGTTACAGGAAAAAGGTTTATTTGCCTGTAGAACTGATTGAAAGGGAGAGCTGTGGAAGTATTTGATGGGGACAATAAATGTCCTCATTTTTTATTTTTGTTTCAATTTTTATAATTTTAGAAGAACAATTATATCTTTACTTTTCAGTTTTTATACTAAATTTTGCTTAAGTAATGAATTTATTATAAAAATTTATTCCTATTTTTAAAAGCAGTTTAGTATTAAAACGATGTTTACTAATTTTCAAATTAAAAAAATTTGCAAAAAAATTAAATTTCAAATCAAGAAAAAACTTATCTGTTTACCAAAATCAATTTTTAAAATAAATGTAAAATCACAATTAAAAAAAATTTGTTTACTAAACAAGCCTTATTTTTAGGGGGTTTGACGTGTTGTAATTTCGATTTTTTGGGGTATATTTCAATTGTGAGATAAATAATATATTATTTGGAAAAAGTAAAACTACGTAGAGAAGAAATTAGAAAATGGAGGAAAAATAATGAAAGTTGTATTAGGTGCTGACGTAGATGGTAAAGAATTAAAAGATATTATCAAGGATTACTTGATTCAAAATGGATTTGATGTTGTTGACAAATCAGCAGATAGAGATTTTGTTGATACGACAGTTGCAGTAGCTAAGGAGGTTCTTGCAGACGAGGATAGTCTTGGGGTTGTATTTGATGCGTATGGCGATGGAAGTTTTATGGTGGCTACAAAGATAAAGGGAATGATTGCTGCAGAAGTTTCAGATGAACGTTCAGCATATATGACAAGAGGACATAATAATTCAAGAATGATAACTCTGGGTTCTAAAATTGTCGGAACAGAACTTGCCAAAAATATTGTAAAGGAATTTTTAAGAGCAGGATATGATGGCGGTAGACATCAAATAAGAGTGGATATGTTAAATAAAATGTGTTAATTAGGACAAAAGAATTGAGTAAAGATGTATAGATAAATTTAAATTATGAATGAAAAAGGATGGTAAAGATATGAAAATAGCTATTGGATGTGATCATATTGTAACAGATGTGAAAATTGCATTGTCAGATTTTTTAAAATCTAAAGGTTATGAAGTGTTAGATTGTGGAACTTATGACTTTACACGTACTCATTATCCAATTTATGGGAAAAGAGTTGGAGAAGCTGTTGTCAGCGGAAAAGCTGATTTAGGAGTATGTATATGTGGAACAGGTGTTGGAATTAATAATAGTGTAAATAAAGTTCCTGGAGTACGTTCAGCATTGGTACGTGATATGACGACTGCAATTCACGCAAAGGAAATTTTAAATGCAAACGTTATTGGATTTGGTGGGAAGATAATAGGAGAACTACTATTATTTGATATTGTGGAAGCTTTTATAAAGGCTGAGTATAAAAAAAATGATGAAAGTGAAAAATTGATTGCAAAAATAAAAGAAGTAGAAACTATAAATCCTGAACAAAAAAACGATAATTTTTTCACAGAATTTTTGGAAAAATGGGACAGAGGAGAATATAAAGATTAAAGGGGCTGGATAAAATGATTTTAACAGTAACAATGAATCCGTCTGTTGATATTTCATATCCTTTGGAAAAATTTAATTTAGATACAGTAAACAGAATTTCTAAAGTAAGCAAGACACCTGGAGGAAAAGGTCTGAATGTAACAAGAGTGTTAAAACAGCTGGATGATAAAGTTGTTGCGACAGGGCTTATAGGTGGAGGATTGGGAATTGATATTCAGAAAAAATTGACAGAAAAAGAAATAGAACATAAATTTTTTGAAATTTCTGGTGAAACAAGAAACTGTATTGCGATTTTGCATGAAGGAATGCAAAGTGAAATTTTAGAAAGCGGGCCTTCGGTAACTTCATCTGAGAGCGAGGATTTTTTGAAACATTTTGAAGAATTAGTAAAAGAGGTTAAACTAATCTCTATTTCGGGAAGTTTTCCTAGCGGAATGGAAGATAACTATTATGCAAGAATGATAGAAATTTGCAGTAAATATGAAAAGCCTGTTGTCCTTGACTGCTCAGAAAAAGCGTTGCTGGAAGTTTTAAAGCATGAATATAAGCCAAAAGTTATAAAGCCTAATACAGAAGAATTATCGCAGTTGATTGGGAAGAAAGTATCAAAAGACGTTAGAGAATTAAAGGAGACTTTGAAAAATGAATTATTTGACGGGATTGAATGGATTATAGTTTCGCTTGGAGCAGATGGCGCTTTTGCAAAACATAATGATAAATTTTATAAAGTTAATATTCCCAAAATAGAAGTTGTAAATCCTGTAGGTTCTGGCGATTCTACTGTAGCAGGAATCGCATCGGCAATTTACGAAAATGCAAGTGATGAAAATTTATTGAAGAAGGCTAATACGTTAGGAATGCTAAATGCAATGGAAAAATTGACAGGATTTGTAAATTTGGAAAATTATGAAAAAGTATTTAGCAAAATTGAGATAGTTGAATATTAAACGAAATTTATAAGGAGGAATAAATAATGAAATTAACTGAACAAAAAAGAAAATATTTAGAAAATTTAAGTGATAAAAATGGATTTATATCAGCACTAGCAATTGATCAAAGAGGTGCCTTGAAAAAAATGTTAAATAAATATCAGGAATCTGAAGCAACAGCTGAACAAATAAAGGAGTTTAAAGTATTAGTTTCAAAACATTTAACAAAATATTCTTCTTCAATTTTGCTAGATCCTGAATATGGATTGGATGCGGCAAAAGCTAGAGATAAAGATGCTGGATTACTATTAGCTTATGAAAAGACAGGATACGATGCAAATGCAGTTGGAAGATTACCAGACTGCCTTGTTGAATGGTCGGCTAAAAGGCTGAAAGAAGAAGGAGCAGATGCAGTAAAATTTTTATTGTACTATGATGTAGATGAAAGTGAAGAAATTAATATTCAGAAAAAAGCATATATGGAAAGAGTAGGAGCTGAGTGTGTCGCAGAAGACATACCTTTCTTTTTGGAAATTTTAAGTTACGACTGTAAAATTGATGACAACAGCACAGCAGAATATGCAAAAGTAAAACCTAGAAAAGTTATTGAATCAATGAAGGTATTTTCAGATCCAAGATACAATGTTGACGTTTTAAAAGTCGAAGTTCCAGTAAATATGAAATTTGTAGAAGGATTTAGCGATGGAGAAACTGTTTATACAAAAGAAGAGGCTGCAAATTACTTTAAACTTCAGGAAGAAGTAACATCATTGCCATATATTTACCTAAGTGCTGGAGTAAGTGCAAAACTTTTTCAGGACACATTAAAATTTGCTCATGATTCAGGTGCTAAATTTAATGGGGTACTATGTGGAAGAGCTACTTGGGCAAATGGAGTAGAAGTGTTTGCTAAGGAAGGTGAAAAAGCAACTGTGGAATGGTTGAATACAATTGGAAGAAAAAACATCGAAGAACTAAATGAAGTGGTTGAAAGAACAGCAACATCTTGGAAGGAAAAGTAGATTTTAGAAAAATCGCAAATTAAAAAAAACAAGATAAAAAATAAAAAATATTAAAAGGGAGAGAATTATGACAAAAGAAGATGTAACAATGGTTGGATTTGAAATAGTGGCTTATGCAGGAGATGCAAGATCTAAATTGATGACAGCATTAAATAAAGCACAAAATGGAGAGTTCGAAGAAGCAGAAAATTTAGTAAAAGAAGCTGAGGAATGTTTGGTTGGTGCTCATAATTCACAAACAGATATTTTAGGTAAAGAAGCGGCTGGAGAAGATTTGGAAATGAGTTTTATTATGGTTCATGGACAGGATCATTTAATGACAACAATATTATTGAAAGAATTAATGAAACATTTGATAGAATTATATAAAAGAGGAGCAAAGTAAATGAAAAAACTGATTGAATTTATAGAAAAAGGAAAGCCTTTTTTTGAAAAATTATCTCGGAATATATATTTAAGAGCGATTCGTGATGGTTTTATAGCTGGTATGCCAGTTATACTATTTTCTAGTATTTTTATCTTAATTGCTTATGTACCAAATGCTTTTGGATTTTTTTGGCCAAAAAATATAGAGGCTTTATTAATGAAACCATACGGTTATTCTATGGGAATCTTAGCATTTTTAGTAGCAGGAACAACAGCTAAATCATTAACAGATTCTGTAAATCGTTCTATGCCAGCAACTAATCAAATTAATTATCTTTCTACACTTTTAGCTTCAATGGTTGGACTGCTGTTATTAGCGGCAGATCCGATTGAAGGTGGAATTTCAACTGGATTTTTAGGTACAAAAGGACTTTTAACTGCATTTTTAGCAGCATTTATAATTGTAACAATTTATAAATTCTGTGTAAAAAATGAGGTAACGATAAAAATGCCGTCAGAAGTTCCACCTAATATTTCACAAGTTTTTAAAGATGTAATACCATTTACTTTATCAATAGTATTACTTTATGTTCTTGAGATTTTTGTACGTCACTTTATCGGAACAGGAGTTGCAGAAGCAGTAGGTAAACTTTTTGGACCGTTATTTTCAGCAGCAGATGGATATGTAGGAATTACTCTTATATTTGGAGCTTATGCTTTCTTCTGGTTTGTCGGAATTCATGGTCCTTCAATTGTAGAGCCAGCTATTGCAGTTGTTACTTATGCTAATATAGATGCAAATTTAAACCTTATGAGGGCTGGACATCATGCAGATAAAATTTTGACTTCAGGAACACAAATGTTTATAGTTACAATGGGAGGAACAGGAGCTACTTTAATTGTACCATTTATGTTTATGTGGCTTTGTAAATCTAAGAGAAATAAGGCTATTGGACGTGCTTCTGCTGTACCTACATTCTTTGGTGTAAACGAGCCAATTTTATTTGGTGCTCCAATTGTATTAAATCCTGTATTCTTTATACCGTTTATTTTTGCACCAATAGTAAATGTGTGGATTTTTAAAATATTTATAGATGTACTTGGAATGAACAGTTTTACTGCTAATCTTCCATGGACAACTCCAGGACCATTGGGTATAATATTAGGGACAAATCTTCAAGTACTATCATTTGTTTTAGCAACGCTTTTAATTGTTGTAGATTTTATTATCTATTATCCATTTGTAAAAGTATATGATAAGCAGATTCTTGAGGAAGAACGTTTAGGAAAAACAAACGATGAATTAAAAGAAAAAGTTGCTGCAAATTTCAACACTAAAAAAGCAGATAACATTCTTGAAAAAGCTGGTGTTGTTCAAAATAATATAACGAAAGAAACAAATGTACTTGTATTATGTGCCGGTGGAGGAACAAGCGGACTTTTAGCAAATGCTTTAAATAAGGCGGCAAAAGAACATAATGTTCCTGTTAAAGCTGCGGCAGGTGGGTATGGTGCACATCGTGAAATACTTCCTGAATTTGATTTAGTTATTCTTGCACCGCAAGTTGCATCAAATTTTGAAGATATGAAGGCAGAAACTGATAAGTTAGGAATTAAGTTAGCAAAAACCGAAGGGGCTCAATATATTAGTTTGACTCGTGACGGTAAAGGTGCATTAGATTTTGTGCAAGCACAATTTGAAGATTAATTAATATATTTTAATACTAAGAGAGGTTTAATTATGTCAAAAAAATTACCAGAAGATTTTATTTTCGGTGGAGCGACAGCAGCATATCAAGCTGAAGGTGCAACAAAAACAGATGGTAAAGGTCGTGTAGCCTGGGATACTTTTTTGGAAGAAAATTACTGGTATACAGCTGAGCCAGCAAGTGATTTTTACAATCAATATCCAGTAGATCTGAAACTTTGCGAAGAATTCGGTATAAATGGAATAAGAATTTCAATTGCATGGTCAAGAATTTTTCCTAAAGGTTATGGTGAAGTGAACCACAAAGGAGTGGAATTTTATCATAAATTGTTTGCAGAGTGTAAAAAAAGAAACGTTGAACCATTTGTAACACTTCATCATTTTGATACACCTGAAGTTCTGCACTCCAACGGAGATTTTTTAAATCGTGAAAATATAAAACATTTTGTAGATTATGCTAAATTCTGTTTTGAAGAATTTAATGAAGTAAATTATTGGACAACATTTAATGAAATTGGACCTATTGGAGATGGACAATATTTAGTTGGAAAATTTCCACCGGGAATAAAATATGATTTTGAAAAATTATTTCAGTCACATCATAATATGGTTTTGGCACATGCAAAATCAGTAATTTTATTTAAGCAAAATGGATATAATGGGGAAATAGGAATGGTTTGTGCATTGCCAACAAAATATCCTTATAATCCAAATAATCCTGGAGATGTGAAAGCCGCAGAACTGGACGATATTATCCATAATAAATTTATTTTAGATGCAACTTTTAAGGGAGAATATTCAAAAGAAACAATGGATGGTGTAAATCATATTTTAAAAGTTAATGGCGGAAAATTAGATTTAAGGGCAGAAGATTTTGAAGAATTGAAAGCTGCAAAAGATTTGAACGATTTTCTTGGAATAAACTATTATATGAGTGACTGGATGGCTGAATATGATGGCGAAACTGAAATTATTCACAACGCAACAGGAAATAAAGGAAGTTCCAAATATCAGATAAAAGGGGTAGGGCAAAGAAAAGCCAATGAAAGCATCCCAAGAACTGACTGGGACTGGATAATTTATCCGCAAGGTCTTTATGATCAAATCTCAAGAGTTAAAAAAGATTATCCAAATTACAAAAAAATCTATATTACTGAAAATGGTTTAGGCTATAAAGATGTATTTGAAGACAATACAGTATATGACGATGCAAGAATAGATTACATAAGACAACATTTGGAAGTAATTTCAGATGCAATAAAAGATGGAGCAAACGTAAAAGGCTACTTCCTCTGGTCACTAATGGACGTTTTCTCGTGGTCAAATGGTTATGAAAAACGTTATGGACTATTTTATGTAGACTTTGAAACACAAAAGCGTTATCCAAAGAAAAGTGCTTATTGGTACAAAAAAGTATCAGAAACAAAAGAAGTCTAAAAAATTTATATATTTGAATTTTTTCGTGTGAGAGTGTAAAAGCTCTCACATTTTAATTTATTTTTAGAGTGGTAAACCCTGTAAAATTATTATAACAAAAAAATACTTGACAAAAAACGATTACTATTGTAAACTATATAATATAAAAAGATTACGGATGTAAACATTTAAAGGAGGTAAGAATGTGAAAGAAAACTGCAAAATTGATAAAAAACAACATATAACGGATGCAGAATGGGAAATAATGCGAGTTGTGTGGGCAAATAGCGAAGTTACGAGCAAGTTTGTGACAGAGGTGCTTTGTGAGAAAATGAACTGGAAACAGGCTACAATAAAGACACTGTTAAATCGGTTGCTGGAAAAGAATATTTTGAAAAAGAGGGAAATTGGGAACAAGTATATTTATTCGACGGATTTTACGGAAAAAGAAGTTGCTAACAATTATATATTGGGAACTTTTGATAAAATTTGTAAAACGAAAGTTGGAGAAATGATAGGGAAAGTTATTGAGAACAGTGAACTGAGTTTTGATGACTTGGACTTGATTTTAAAGGCTGTAGAGAAAAAAAGGAAAACGGCTGTGGAAGAAGTTTTGTGTGATTGTGTGGAGGGGCAGTGTAATTGCAGGGAGGGATGATTAATGAAATCACAAGAGTAATTTGTTATTTTAGTAATAGACTTGTTAGGAAAACTGTAAGTGTTAATAAAGTAAGGTATTATGAAGTAAGGAGTTTTAACTCCTTCTCAAAATAAAAAGAAGAACATATTTAGTAAGTATAAAATTTGATAACTGGAGGTATAGAATGAACATTGTGGCGGGAAAAACTAAATACGAATTCGGTGTGAATAGAATTTTGAATGAAACAAGTAACCAATTAGATTTTGAATCAATAAACAAAAGACTTAATTATATTGAAAATAAAAAAGGAAATCAGTTAAGTTGTATGAGAAATATAGGTTTCTCATATTTACAACTATCTTCAAAAAAATTATTTGTAGAAAAGGATATAAAAACTTGTAGATATTATTGCTATATAATTGCTAAATTGGAATTTTTATCAAAACCATTAGATGAGAAGGTATTTTTGGATAATTCAGATTTATTTTATATGCTGATGTCAAATAATCCTGATTTTATAGTGTTTTTAAAAAATAATATAGAGGAAATACAACCTAACGATTATAATTCAGAAAAAGATATTTATAGAAATTTAACTAATACATATGGAGATTTTTTTATAACAAGGACAACTTTATTAGCAATGATTGGTGATTTTGAAGAAGTGAAAAAGCGATGTTCAGTATATTTGAAAAAATCTAAAAATTTTAGAGATAGTTATTATAGATACCGTGTTTATGGAATGGAATTTTTGAAGGCTTTAGCATTAAAGGATATTGAAAAAATGAAAGAAATGATAGATATGATGATGATGCCTAAAATAGCAAAGGCATTGGTTAAAGATCGTATTACTAACTATAGTTTTTATTTACATATTTATGTTATAATATATGCAAAAATAGCATTGCTTCATGGATTTGATTTAGGTATAGACAATGAAGTTGCCCCTAAAGAAATAATTGATAATACTCCATTAGAAAGTTATGAAGATCCATATGATTTTATGAAAAAATTTGATTTAAAAACAATAACTCCAAAAGAATGGAGAGAATGGACAGAAAGTTATTCAACATTTATACCAATTGATTAAGAGGTGATAAGATTATGTCAGAGATAATAGACTTTTACACAAGAATTAAATATAAAAAAGATAATATGATAAAAGAAGATGATATACTGGATGATTTGGATATCTATGATGCTATACTAGAACTTGAATATGATACAATTGTTTATTATGATGAAAAACTTCTAACATTACAGGGACGTGCCAATTGGAGTTATGCAAGAACTTTTTCTCCAAGTCAGGAAAGAAATGAACTTCAAGAAGTTGCAAAAAATAAAGGAATAGATAATTTATACTATATTTTTTGCAGTTATTCACTATCAATGGGAATAGTGTATGGGATCATAAATTTTGATATTAATAATAATGCTATTTATGAAAAAATTTTTAAAAAAGAAAACTATGAAGAAGTTTTAGAAAAATTAGCTCCTGGATTAGTTAAAAAATTTCAAGTGCTTAACGAAGAGGAAGAAGAGTATACTGATGACGGTAAAGATCTTGATGATATTGTGGAAGAAATGTATGATAAAATAAGTAAATATTGTTATCAAGAATTTATTAAATTTATAAATGAAACAAAGTTAGAAGAATTAGATTTTAATTGTTAATGAATTTTTGAAGAAATGAAAGGAGCATAACATGAAAACAGAAAACTATACAGTAACTGGAATGAGCTGTGCAGCTTGTGCCAATGCTGTGGAAAAGGCACTTAATAAAAATAACGATATTAACGCTTCAGTTAATATTGCAACTGAAAAATTGAATATTGAATATGATGAGAAGAAGTATGATTTTGATAAAATTAGGGAAATAGTGGAATCGGCTGGGTATGGGCTGGTTGAGGATATGACAGAAGATAAAAAGATGGAACTTTATCAGGAAAGAATAACAAGTTTGAAAAATCGATTAATTTTGGCAGTTATTTTTGTTGTTCCACTTTTGTATATTTCGATGGGGCATATGCTTGGGATAACACTTCCTGAATTTTTGAATCCTAAGGTAAATCCGCTTAATTTTGCATTGGCACAGTTTGTATTGACTTTGCCTATTATTTATGCTGGAAGAGATTTTTTTTCACATGGATTTAAAAATTTAGTAAGAAAATCTCCAACAATGGATTCGTTAATTGCTATTGGGGCAACAGCGGCGGTACTCTATGGAATTTACGCAACTTTTAGAATTGTAACTGTAGATCCTGAAGCACATATGGATTTATATTATGAATCGGCTGGTACAATCATTACGTTAATCTTGTTTGGAAAACTGCTGGAGGCGAAAACAAAAGGTCAAACTTCATCGGCAATAAAAAAACTTATCGGACTTCAACCTAAAAAGGCTAAAATTATTGAAAATGGAGTGGAAAAGGAAGTTCTGATTGAAAACTTAAAAGTTGGAGATATTGTAATTGTGAAACCGGGAGAAAAAATTGCGGTAGATGGAAGGATTGTGGAAGGGACAACTTCTATTGATGAGTCAATGTTGACAGGAGAAAGTTTGCCAGTAAGTAAAAAAGTTGGGGATAAGGTTGTTGGAGGAAGTATTAATAAAAATGGAAGTATCAGGTTTGAGGCGACTGAAATTGGTAAAAATACAGTTTTGTCGCAAATTATAAAACTGGTTGAGGAGGCACAGGGTTCAAAGGCTCCGATTTCTCGAATGGCAGACATCGTAGCGGCATATTTTGTTCCGATTGTTATTGGGATTGCGATAATTACAGGGATTGCTTGGTTTCTGAGTGGAAGTGGATTGGTTACTGCATTGTCGTTTTTCATCGCTGTACTTGTAATTGCGTGTCCGTGTGCATTGGGACTTGCAACACCTACATCAATAATGGTTGGAACTGGAAAAGGGGCTGAGAACGGTATTCTTATAAAAAGTGGGGAAGCCCTTGAAACAGCATACAAAATAAAAACAGTTGTATTTGACAAGACTGGTACGATAACACAAGGAAAGCCTGTACTTACTGATTTGATTGCTTATGGAAATTATAACGAGAATGAATTGTTAAAAATTGCCGCAAGTGTGGAAAATGATTCAGAACATCCATTAGCAGAGGCAATTGTGAATGAAGCAAAAGAGAAAAATATTGAAATTAAGCCGTATGAAAAATTTAGGGCAATGCCAGGTTACGGTATTCGTGCAACATTTGAAGGCAAGGAAGTGCAAATTGGAAATAGAAAACTTATGGAAAATCGAAAAATCAATGTGGAAATTTCTCAAAAAGATTATGATATTTTGTCGAATGAAGGAAAAACGCCAATGTACATTTCGATTGATAACGAATTAGCGGGACTTGTTGCAGTTGCAGATGTTATCAAGGAAACAAGCAAAGAAGCTATAGAAAAACTGAAAAAAATGGGAATCAAGACAATAATGTTAACTGGCGATAACGAAAAAACTGCCAAATTTATCGCAAAACAAGTGGGAATAGATGATGTAATTTCAGAAGTGCTGCCTTATCAGAAATCTCAGAAAGTAAAGGAACTTCAGGAAAAAGATGAATTTGTCGCAATGGTTGGAGACGGAATTAACGATTCACCAGCACTTGCTCAAGCAAACGTTGGAATTGCGATAGGAAATGGAACGGATGTTGCCATAGAATCGGCTGATATCGTCTTAATTAGAAACGATTTGAGAGATGTTGCAGGTGCAATAGCATTAAGTAAAGCGACAATCACAAATATAAAGGAAAATCTGTTCTGGGCATTTTTCTACAACGTACTTGGAATCCCATTTGCCGCTGGAATATTTTACGCATTTTTCAATGGACCAAAATTGGATCCGATGATAGCGGCTTTTGCAATGTCGTTTAGTTCAGTATCAGTTTTGGGTAATGCTTTGAGATTGAAGTTTTTTAAAGTGAAATAATATTTCAGAAAATAGGTTGAATTTATCCTATATTTATGATATTATATTTTATAAGAGGTGAGTAATATGAAAGTAGAATTAGACAACTTAGTTTCGATGAAGGAGGCTAACCAAAATTTTTCTAAAGTAGCAAGAATGGTCGATAAAGATGGAGCTGTTGTTATTTTAAAGAATAATATCCCAAAATATATTTTAGTCGATTACAATTTAACAAAAGAAGTTGAGAAAAAGCCAGTAAATTTTGCGGAAGATAATGAACTGGAAATGGTTTCTTCTAAGATTTTAAAAAAATATAAAAAAACATTTGAGGAATTGGCGAAATGATTCTTTTGTCCAAGAAACAAATAATAAAACTTCATTCTGAATTAATAAAAGAGTTTGGAGGAATTGACGGTATTAGGGATAAAGGTTTAATTGAGAGTTCGATAAGTAATGTTTATTCCTTGAATTAAATGGAATTAGTTTAAGTTGTTCTGATGATGAACTTACAGAATTGGGATTAAAAATAGCAGATTCTAGTATAGGATATTTTGAAATTCTTGAATTTATCTGTAGATTTCAATGATGATGATAAATAATATTAAGTATTTTTAAATAAGGCTGTTCTAAAACGGACAGTCTTTTTATTAAATTAAAAATTTAAATATTGACAATTTAGGAAAATTATATTAAAATAAATTGTAATGATTACAAAATTAAATAAATTATTATAAAATAAATAAAAATCAAATTTGGAGGTATGGAAAATGGATTTTAGCTTGAATCTCGGTGCTTTAGATGAAGGGAAATTAGCAAAAATTGATGAAAATAAGCTTTATGATGTAACTGTAGTTGGTTCTGGACCTGCGGCTGTCTCTGCAGCAATTTATGCGGCTAGAAAAGGACTTAATGTGGCAATGATTGGAGTGAAGATTGGTGGACAGGTTCTTGATACAAATGAAATTGAGAATATTATCGGAACTGTTTTGACAACTGGAGCTGAATTTGCGGAAACTTTGGAAAAACATTTAAAAGAGCATGAAATTGCATTTAAAGAAGGACATTTAGTAAAAGAGATAAAGGAAGATGGAAAAGATAAGATTTTGGTAACTGATGATGGAAAAAGTTATAGAACAAAAACAGTTATTGTAGCAACTGGAGCAAAACCTAGAAGCTTGAATATTCCTGGAGAAGCCGAATATGTTGGAAAAGGAGTACATTACTGCTCAACTTGTGACGGACCTTTTTATAAAGGGCTAGATGTGGCTGTAATTGGTGGGGGAAACTCAGGTGTGGAAGCAGCACTTGATTTATCTGGAATTGCAAAATCAGTTACATTAATCGAATTTATGCCAGAATTAAAGGCAGATAAAGTTCTACAAGAAAAATTAGCGGAGCAGCCAAATGTAAAAACTATTTTAAATTCTGCAACAGTTAAAGTAAATGGAAATGAATTTGTGGAAAGCATTGTTTATAAAAGTAGAGAAACTGATGAAGAAAAAACATTGAATGTAGAAGGTATGTTTGTGGAAATTGGGTTATCACCAAGAAGCGAAGTTGTAAAAGACTTGGTTGAAACAAATAAAATTGGAGAAATTGTAATTAATCCTGAAAATAATTCAACTTCTGTGGCTGGAATCTTTGCTGCGGGAGATGTTACTAGCATTAGACAAAAACAAATAATTATCGCAATGGGGGAAGGTGCAAAAGCTGCACTAGGAGCATTTGAGTATCTGATTACAAAATATTAATTATTAAAAAATAGGGAGTTTAGGAACTACCCTATTTTTATTTAAAAAGAAGTAAGTATAAAGTATACTAATATAGTTAATTAATAAACATATTTAAAGTAATAATATTAAAAAAATCTTTATTTTCATTATTATCCATTTTCCAATTCTTTCCATCATTTACATATTTGACAGTTATAGTTCTTTCAATATAGTTAAAATGATTATATTCAAGTTTTTTTAAAATTATATTTTTAAATCGTCTAAGAGATTAGATTGTTATTTTTTAAAGTTTTAAAAATGTTGTAGCAAATTTAAAGTAGATAATAAGTGTTACAGCATCTGAAATTGTTGTTATAAGGGGTGTTGCCATAACAGCTGGATCTGCTTTTAAAATTTTTGCTCCAAGTGGAAGCAATGCTCCTACTATTTTTGAGATTATTATTGTAAATACAAGAGTTATTGAAACAATAAAGGCGATTGTCGGATTTATTTTTTCTAAAGTAATTAGTCTTACAAAATTTAAAACTGATAGGACTATTGAAACCATAATACCTATTGAAAATTCTTTTCTAAGTACTTTGAATGCATCTTTTGGAGAAATTTCCCCTAGTGCTAGTGAACGAATTACAACAGTTGAAGATTGTGATCCAACATTTCCTCCACTTGACATTAACATTGGAATAAATGCTGTCAAAATAATTGATTTTGCAAGTACTTTTTCATATCCCTGTATTATATTTCCTGAAATTGTATCAGAAATCATAAGGACTGCAAGCCATCCAATTCTTTGTCTTGCCATTGTAAAAACGCTTGTCTTTAAGTAAGAATCATCAGTGGAAGAAGTAATCCCTGCCATTTTATGAAAATCTTCAGTAACTTCCTGATCGACAACATCCATTACGTCATCTACTGTAATAATTCCTAAAATTCTGCCTTCATGATCTACAACGGGCATAACGATAAAATCATATTTTTTGAACAAATCTGCAACAACTTCCTGATCGTCATCTGTGTGAACACTTACAAATTTTTTGTTCATAATATCTTCAATTACTGTACTGTCTTTTTTTGCAATTAATTCTTTGAGTGAAAGCACTCCCTCAAGTTTTCCATTTTCACTTGTAACATAGCATGTATATATATTTTCTTTATCTTTTCCTGTTTTTCTTAATAATTCAATTGCTTCTGAAACAGTCATATTTTTTTGAAAATCGACATATTCAGTTGTCATAATGCTTCCTGCTGAATTTTCAGGATACTTTAATAGTTGATTTATTAAATGTCTATCTTTTTTATCAGTATTTTTCAATATTTTCTTTACAACATTAGACGGCATTTCTTCAATAATGTCAACAATATCATCAAAGTACAGTTCGTCAAAGATTTCACGTGTTTCAATATCAGTCGATGCATGAATAATCATTTCTTGACGTTCTGAATCCAAATATGGAAATACATCTGCCGCTTTATCTTTTTTCAATAGTCTGAAAATCATTATCACAAGTTCAGGCGATTTGAACTGATTTAATATATCAGAAATTTCAACTGTATTTAATTCGTTTAACTGTTTTTTTATTTCAAAGTATTTTTTTTCTTTCAAAAGAGCTTCGATTATTTCTTTCATTTTTTCCTCCTTACTTTCTTATTTTTTATTTATAGATACTTAATATTTATTTTATGATGTTGCTCAAAAATATAGTTGCAAATCTAAAATAGATAGTAAGAGTTAAGGCATCAAGTATTGTAGTTATTAATGGACCTGCCATTATTGCCGGATCCATTTTAAATGTTTTGGCAATGATGGGCAAGAAAGCACCTATTATTTTTGAAATTATAACTACAAAGACAAGAGTTACCGAAACTGTTATGGCAACATTCAAAGGAGTTTTTGTCAAAGATATAATCCTTAGAAAATTAATTGCTGCCAGAACAATGGCGACTATAAATGAAATAAGAAACTCTTTTCTTAGTATTTTAAAAGTATCTTTTATATTGACCTCTCCTAATGCTAAGGCACGGACTACAATGGTTGAGGATTGTGCCCCTGCATTTCCTCCAGTATCCATAAGCATTGGGATAAATGAGGAAAGTATAACTACAGACTGCAGTACATCCTCGTAACTTTTTATAATTCTTCCTGTAAATGTAGCAGAAATCATAAGCACAATAAGCCAGCTGATTCTCTGTCTTGCCATAGTAAAGGCGCTTGTCTTAAGGTAAGACTCCTCAACTGGTGAAATTCCGGCCATTTTATGAAAATCTTCTGTTGCTTCCTGTTCCACAACGTCCATTATGTCATCAATTGTAATTATCCCAAGAAGCCTATTTTCATCGTCTGTAACTGGAAGAACAATAAGATTATATTTTTTTATTATTTCAGCAACTTTTTCCTGATCATCGTTTGCGTGTACACTTATTACATTTTTATTCATAATACTTTGGATGGGAACGTCGTCTTCGCTTGTAATAAGTTCCTTTAAGGAAATTACTCCTTCCAGTTTTCTAACTTCATCAATTACATAACAAGTATAAACATTTTCCATATCTTCAACAGTATTTCTGATTTTTGAAATTGCTTGAGATACAGTCATATCCTTTTTTAAATCCATGTATTCAGTTGTCATAATACTTCCAGCTGAATTATCAGGATATTTTAACAATTGATTTATCAAATGTCTATCTTTCGCATCAGTATTTTTCAAAATCTTTTTTACTACATTTGATGGCATTTCTTCAATAATATCGACAATATCATCAAAATAAAGTTCATCAAATATATTTTTTGTTTCGACATCAGTCATAGTGTTAATAATCATTTCTTGATGTTCTGTATCCAAATATGAAAAGACATCTGCTGCCCTATTTTTAGAAAGTAGCCGAAAAATCATTATTAATTCAGAAGATTCAAACTGATTTAACAGTTCTGAAACTTCAACAGTATTTAATTCATTCAAATATTTTCTGATTTCAAAATATTTTTTTTCATTTATAAGTGTTTGAATAGTGTTGTTTTCCATCGTTATCTCCTTTCTTTTTTGCAATTTATTAAATTTTTTACTTCTTATGCAAATTAAAAATTAGGAGAATAACAACACGAAGAGATTCCCTTTATTTGCATAGGTTAGTAAATTTTAGATTATTCAGTTTCTCTTCCGGGACTTCTTCGTTCAAAACATTCACCTCCATAAAATATAAAATCAGCATAAATTTCTAAAAAAATGAACTTTATGCCCATAAAATTTTATCAGACAAACCAATGATTGTCAATAAATTTCTAAGAAATTTCTTTTAATAAAAAAAGGGACTCAATTTAAGAGTTTCCCTTTAATTGTAATTATTTATGCAGATAATAAAAATCAGTCTTTTACGTATATTTTCTTTACCCTTCCTGTATAAACTATATGAGGCTCTTCCTTTGTGTATAGTTTTTCAGGTATGCTCTTATCTATGAAGTTTTCAGGTTTTATATCATCTATATATAATTTTTCAGCTACAATAACTAATTTTGCTTCTTCAAATGCAGGAACACCATCTAAAAATATTGGATTAAATCCAACTTCTGTGATTTTGTCTACATCTCTTCCTGATTTCAGTCCAAGTACATGAAGTTCCTTTTTATAACCATTAAAAAAACTTAAAGAAAAACAATTTTGCTCATCTACAAATTTTTTAGTATATCTTGTAGGTCTTATATAAACTGAAATAACAGGACCTCGCCAAAGATAGCCCATCATTCCCCACGTGACAGTCATTGTATTTATCCCGTTCTCATCTCCCGCCGTGACAAGACTCCAGTCTTTACCTGTACTTGTAAAAGGATTTAAATCAAAATCCTGAATTTTAATCTCATGAAATCCCATTTCTAACACCTCCGAAATCTTTTATTAGAGTTTTAAGTATTTTTATTATAGCATATTTTTTCGAAAAGTAAATATTGACATAGATAATATTTTTTAGTAAAATATTTTTATAATCAAAATATTTTTTGGATGAAAATCAATGAAAATCAACTGAAATTAAATAATTTAATATTTTAGAATAAGGAGAAAAATATGTTAAAAAAATTAGCAATTTTAAGTTTTATTGTAGCTGGAATGTTAGCATTTGGAGATGACAATGACACATTTAATGTAAAATTGGAAGAATCAGTAGTAACAGCCACGGGATTTGATGATGTGCAGAGCAATCAAATTAAGAATACTACAATTGTAACGGCTCAGGATATACACAACAAAGGGTATAATACTATAGAAGAGATATTGAAACGTACACCAGGTATAAATTTTGTAAATAATGGATTTGGATATATTGTGGATGTAAGAGGGCAGGGAGTTCAGGGAGCTGCTAAAAATGTAAAAGTTCTTGTGGATGGGTCTCCTTTAAACATACTTGATATGTCACATGCAATTTTACCTTTAAATTCAATTTCAGTTGAAGATATTGAAAAAATAGAAATTATTAATGGTGGGGGAACTGTACTTTACGGTGGAGGAACTGCCGGTGGAGTAATTAACGTAATTACAAAGAAAACTCAGAAAGAACCTGTAAAAAATAAGATTTACTATCAAAACAGCTCATTTGATACAAATAAATTTGGTTTTGGGACAAGCATAAAATTTGCAGATAATTTCTTGTTAGATTTGGGATATGAAAATATTAATGGAAATGGGTATAGACGTGGAGATAAGAGAGATGGCGAAAATCTAAGAGGTGGATTTACATATAATATCAGTGATAATCAGACATTAAGATTTAAAGCCGCAAGATACAAGGAAGAATCAAAAGAATCCGATGGTATAACTAAGACTCAGTTAAATAATGATAGAAAACAGGCAGGAACAACTTTGACAGAATCTGATTTGGATAGAACAGAATACAGCCTAAATTATGAAATCAAGCCTACTGACAATTTAACTTTCTCATTGTTAGGATATAATCAGAAAACAATTAGAGATTACAATCAGGAAGCTCCAGCTGGAAGAATGACTCATAAGACTGATGGACAGTTTAAAGATAAAAAAACTGGAGTTGACTTAAAAGGTAAATATAACTATGGTTCAGGAAATGTAATTTTTGGATACGAATATATAAAAAATAGTTCAAACAGAAGTTCTTATGGTGCAATGTATATGAGAAACAGAAGATTGTTCCCAACATCTACTGTAGACATTGATTTACAAAAAAATACTCATTCAGCATTTGTTCAAGGAAGACATTCTCTTACGGACAAACTTGAGGGAACTTTAGGTTATAGATACGAACATTCTGATTATGATATTCACAGAACAGACGGAACAAATGTTATAAATAAAAACACTAAAAAGAGTAACAATGCTTATGAAACAGGATTAAATTTTAAATATTCTGATACGGGAAATGTTTATGCAAAATATGAAAGAGGCTACAGATCTCCAAGTCCAACAGAAATGGTTGATAAATCAATGACAAGAGGATATGTGCTAAACAATTTGAAGTCTGAAAAATATGATACTTATGAAATTGGTATAAAAGACATGATTGGACCTTCATTTGTAAGCTTGACAGGATTCTATACTAAGAAAAATGACGAAATTTTAATTAATATGCCAGGCGGACATGGATTAAACTGGACATATAAAAACTTGCAGAAAACAGAAAGAAAAGGTGTAGAACTATTTGCAGAGCAATATTTTGGGACATTTAGAATAAATGAATCAGTTTCTTATGTAGATGCAAAAATTAGTAAAGGAGCAGATAAAAACAAAAAAATACCTTATGTATCAAAAACAAAAGCAACTTTAGGAGCTAATTATGAAGTATTGACAGGACTAAACCTGACAGCCGATCTTAATTACTTCTCAAATTCTGTAGATGAAAACTATGAAAAAATAAAAGGTTACTCTACAACTGATTTAGGAGTAAGCTATGCTCACAAAACAGGTTTAGGGGTGCAAGCAGGAGTTAAAAACGTATTTGGTAAAAAATATTACAGATATAAAAATGGAGATTCATATATTCCAGAAGCTGAAAGAACATATTATGTTGGTGTAAGTTACAACTTCTAAAAAAAATTTTAAATATGGAAAGTGGCAGCCAAGCAATTGTTATAAAGTTGTTTGGCTGTATTTTATAAACAAATAGATTATTTTTATTTTTTATATGAGTAAAATGTCGCATTAATATTGTAATTTATGAATAAAAATTGGGGAAAATAAAGAAATGAAAAATTATTTAAAAGGTATAAATCAAAGACTTGGAAATATTTTTATAAATGTTCGGACTTTGGAGGAATTGGAAAAAAAGACGAAAAGTGTGGTAAATGAAGAGGAGAATGTATTTGAGTATAATCAGAATACTAAAAAAGTTAATGATTTTATAAAAAAGGGAGAATTTAAAAGAGCAAGAAGTGTTTTGGATGAGATGAAGGGACTTCATCGAATGGGGTATTATGAGCTTGGGAAGTATTATTATTTTTGTGAGAGAGATTTGAGCAAGGCAGAGAGCAATTTGTATATTGCTTTTGAAAATGGGATTATAAAGGCTGGATATTATTTAGGTCTGTTAGAGGAAAAGAGTGGAAATATAAACTTGGCTAGAAACTGGTATGTTACCAGTTTTAATTTTTCTGAGCAGTCTGTTATGAAGCTGTTTTATTTTGCGATAAGAGAACAAAATTTCTGGGCAATAGATGGATATTTTTATTATTTATTGCAATACGCCGAAAGTGCTAAAAATCTGTATGAATTTGCCAAATATTATTTTTGGAGAAATGATGCTGAAAAAATAAAGGAAATTCAGAATAAGCTGCTGAATGAAAGCCAGATTTTGTATTTAACAAAAGAAATTTTATACAATGTTGAATGTATGCTTGGGGGTGAAAAGAGCAGGGAGTACATAAAGTTTGTGGAAAATGCTAAAAATCTTGAAAAATTGGGTGAAGTTGAGAAAGCGGAGAAATTTTATAAAAAATCCATTGAATACAACGAATATGGGAACGTAGAGCTAGTTAAATTTTATGGAAAATCTGCAGAATTTGATAAATCTGAAAAACTAAAAAGGATTTTTAAAAATAATTTTCTGAAACAAATACGATCAGAAACATCTTATCAGCTTGGAAAGTACAGTGAACATCAAAATAATCTTTCTGATGCAATAAACTGGTACGAAATATCTTCAAAAAATGAGAATTATAAATCTTTCTATAAACTTTCAAAATTGAAAAAACAAAATTTTTTTGAGAAAGAAGCAAATTTACAAAATGACGATTTTAAATATTTAAAAAAATCTGCGGATTTAGGATATGGACGAGCAATGATTGAAGTGGCACTTGATTCACATTTGAACAGTCTGGAAAGTTTTGAGATGGCAGAGAAGATTTTGACACAGAATAATGTTTTTGAATTGACAAAGGCAATAATGAATGAGGCAAAAATGATTTATTTTGGAAATGAAATTAAGGAAGTTTTGGAAATACATTACGAAGAGTAAAATACGAATACGATAAAGATGTTATTTGAAAATGAGAAGAAAAGAAAAAACCGTTTTAAATGAATTAATCAAATAAAGCGGTTTTTTGTTTATTTTTTAAATTAATCTTTTTTTATAGATGGTTTCAAGAATCCAAGTACTATAGCCGCAATTATACTTCCAATTAGAATTGCGATTAAATACATAAGGAATCCACTATGCCCAGCTGCATTTTTACTTAATCCCATTACCAAAATTCCACCATGAGGTGCAGGTATTTTAATTTGGAATAATCCTACCAAAGCTCCAGTTATTGCTGATCCAATAACACTTGCTGGAATGACTCTTGCCGGATCTGCCGCCGCATAAGGAATTGCTCCTTCAGTTATAAATGATAATCCCATAATATAGTTAGTCAATCCTGCTTCTTTTTCTTGCTCAGTAAATTTATTTTTAAAGATTTGTGAAGCTAGTGCGATTGCAATTGGAGGAACCATTCCACCAGCCATAACTGCTGCCATTGGGAAAGTTCCACCACTAGTCATAGTAGCTGCTGTCAATGTTCCTGTTCCAAATACATAGGCAACTTTGTTTATTGGACCTCCCATATCTACGGCCATCATTCCTGCTAGTAAAGCACCTAATAAGACTGCACTTGCACCTTGCATTGAAGCCAGTCCATTATTCATCCATACATTTAATGCAGTTGCTAATGGGTTGACTACTAGCCACATAATTGTACCTGTTATTAATACTGAAAATACTGGATAGAATAAAATCATTTTTAGTCCATTTAACGCTCTTGGAAGTCCTGCAAAAGCCCACACTAAGAATTTAACTACATATCCTGCTAAAAATCCACCAATTAATGCTCCAATAAATCCTGAAACAGGACCATCTTTAATTATAGGAGTTGTTGCTAAGAATCCTGCAACTAATCCTGCAGATAAAGCCGCTCTTTCACTAATACTATAAGCTATATATCCACCTAATATTGGCAAGAAAAGTCCAAATGCTGCTTTTCCAACGGTCATTAATAATTTTGCCAATTCGTGTGTTGAACCAAAATCCTTTCCTGCATTTGCATGCCCAGTTAACGTATCAACCAAGAATGCCAACGCAATCAATATTCCTCCACTTATTACTAATGGAAGCATATAAGAAACTCCGCTTAATAAGTGTTTGTAAAGTCCTTTTTTCTCAGATGAAGATGATTCAGAAGAAGCTGTAGAAGAACCACTTGCATGGAAAATAGGAGCTTTTCCGTCTAAAACTTGCTGAATTAATGCTTTTGCGTTGTTAATACCTTCCTTTGCCTCCACTTGAATTAATGGTTTACCGTCAAACCTGTTAACTTCAATATTTCTATTAATTGCTAAAATTACACCAGTTGCTTTTTTTATATCTTCATCAGTTAAGACATTTTTTCTACCGTCAGCACCATTTGTTTCAACTTTTATGTTTACTCCCATTTCATCAGCAGCTTTTTTTAATGCTTCTGCAGCCATATAAGTGTGAGCAATTCCTGTTGGGCAGGCTGTTGCTGCGATTATGTAAGGAGCATTTTCATTTGATGAAGTTTGTGCAGGTGCTTCTTCTTTCTTTTCTTCCTCTGCAAATTTTTCTGCTTCAGCCTTGTTAATAATATCCAATACCTCATCAGCAGTTTTTGCATTTTCTAGTGCCGCTTTAAAATCATCATCCAGCAATAACTGTGATAATCTTGCAAGTGTTTCGATATGAGTATTATTCGCACCATCTGGAGCTGCAATCATAAAGAATAATGTAGCAGGTTCTCCATCTAATGAGTCATAGTCGATTCCTTCAGTTTTTCTTCCCATAGCAAGTGCAGGTTCTTTTACAAATTCTGTTTTCGCATGTGGAATCGCAATTCCTTCCCCAATTCCAGTTGAACTTTGTTCCTCTCTTGTCATCAATGCTTTGACATAACCGTCATAGTCATTTAAGACACCTGTTTTTTCATGAAGTTTTGCAAGTTCTTTAATAACATCTACTTTATTTGTAGATTGTACATCTAGTTTTATTCTATCTTTAATCAGTAAATCTGATATTTTCATCTTTACACCGTCCTTATTAGTTTATTTTTATTTGGCATATTTTTTATTCTATCATAGTAAAACCACTTTAAAACTGGATATTTTAGTTTAAATAGTGTATTTTAAAAAGTTTCTTTTGTAATTTCAATTTCGTCATATAGTTTATTTACTAAATCTTTTTCTGCAAGTCCGTAAGAATAAGCTGTTGCACTTCCCGAAGCGACTGCCAGCCTAAATGAATCTTCTGTAGAAAGTCCTTTTACAAATCCGGCAATAAATCCTGCGACCATAGAGTCTCCCGCTCCGATTGAATTAATTAGCTGTCCTTTTGGAACCGATGCTTCTAGTACAAAGTCCTTGTTTACAATCAATGCTCCTTCGCCACCTCTGGAAAGAATAACATTTTTTACGCCTTTGTCCAAAAAGAATTTACATTTTTCAACAATTTCAGCTTTTGTTTCCAATTTTTCATTAAACATTTCCCTTAGTTCGTGAATATTTGGTTTTACAAAAAGATTGTTGTGAATATTGTCTTGTAGTAAGTTTCCTCTTGTATCAAGTACGATTTCTACATTTGCTTTTATATTTTCAGATAATTCCTTATAAATCGTGCTACTGATTGAAGATGGGATACTTCCAGATAATACAAGAATATCTCCGTCTTTTAAATGGGAAATCTTGTTAGTCAGCTCCTGTAATTTTTCAGATGTGATTTCTGGTGAGACACCGGTAAGTTCGGTTTCCTTGTCATTACCATTAACTTTTACATTGATTCTAGTATTTCCTTCAAGTTCCACAAATTCAGATTTTATGTTGTCTTTTTTTAAATCTCTGACAATAAAATCTCCAACAAATCCAGCTACAAAGCCAATTGCTGTAGATTCTACATCAAGATTTTTTAATACTTTTGAAACATTAATCCCTTTTCCTCCAGCCCTATAATTTACTTCGTGAGCAAGATTTAAATGTTCAGCTTGTAAATCATCTTTTAGATACATGTCATAGTCCAATGCTGGATTCAATGTCAATGTGTAAATCATCATTTTCCTCCTTAAAATTGTATTTGTACTATATACTTATATCATTTGAGATTAAAAAAGTCAAACAATTTAGAAATAGACGTAATAAAAAAATGTAACTAACAGTAAAGTTAATTACATTTTTAATTTAAGTAGATTTAAACGAATTAATGCTTATGTCCACAACCACAAGAATGTGAGTGCATATCGATTACCATACGTCCCTGAATTTTTCCTTCTTCCATTTCTTTAAAGATTTCAGGGGCTTCATCGATAGTTCTTGTTTGAACTACTGGCACAACCAATCCTTCTGCTCCAAACTGGAATGCTTCTTTTAAGTCTTCCCTTGTTCCGACAAGTGATCCGATTACTTCGATACCATCTAATACTGTTTTTACGATTGGCAAGTCCATAGTTTCTGATGGAAGTCCAACTGCAACAACTTTTCCAGCGGCTCTCACTGAATCAATAGCTTGGTTAAATGCAACTTTTGATACAGCAGTAACTACAGCAATATGAGCTCCAATTCCACTTAACTCTTTAATTTTTGCAACAGGATCTTCTTTTTTACCATTTATAATATAGTCAGCTCCAACTTCTTTTGCAAGTGCTAATTTGTCATCATTTATGTCAACGGCAATTACGTGAGTATTAAATACTTTTTTAGCATATTGAACTGCCAAGTTTCCTAATCCTCCTGCACCGTAGATTACTAACCATTGTCCAGGTTGAGGTTTTCCAACTTTTATTGCTTTATAAGTTGTAACTCCTGCACAAGTGATACTGCTGGCTTGAGCTGGATTCAGCCTTTCTGGAACTTTTACTGCATAATCAGCTGTAACTATACATTGTTCAGCCATTCCTCCGTCAGCAGAATATCCTGCATTTATTACATCTCTGCACAATGTTTCTTGTCCATTGATACAGTATTCACATCTTCCACAACCTTCAAAAAACCAAGCAATACTTACTCTATCTCCAGGTTTTAGTGATGTTACACCATCAGCAACTTCTCTTACAATTCCAATTCCTTCATGTCCTAAAACTCTTCCAGGAACTTTTCCAAAATCTCCATGAGCCACATGTAAATCAGTATGGCAAACACCGCAATATTCCACATCAACTAATGCTTCTCCTGCTTTTAGCCCTCTTAATTCTTTTTCTACAACTTCTATTCCAGTTCCTTCTTGATTAACGACTACTGCTTTCATTATACTATTTCCTTTCTGTTTAAAAAATTCATATTAATATATGTGAATATGTTCACATAATAATATATACCCTACAAAATTAAAAAAGTCAAATATTTTTTAATAATTTTTTTATAAATTGAGATGTTAAGGTAATATATAAAAGAAGAAACACCTAGTAAAAATAATACATCAAAATCTCCTAAAAATTAGAAATTATCATTATTATTTGAAATTAAAATTTTAAGTGATAAAATTATATTTATTACCAAAATTATTGGTAAAAGAAAAAATGAAAAAACTGAATAAAATTATTGTTATAATTTCATTTTTTGAATCTTGACAAAGAGAGAAAACGAGTTATACTTCTAGTGGATAGTAGAGAAATATTTTGGAGGTCAAAATGATATACACAAATTTAAAAGATACTTTGCAAAATAAAAATATTGCTAAAAAAGTTCAGGAATGTATTGAATATACAAATAAAAATTTAGAGGAACTAAAAAAACTTGATGGTGGAGCGTATGATATTGAATTAGACATAAAAATGCATGTAAATACCTACGAAACAGGTACAGCGGAAGATAAAATTATGGAAACTCATCTAAAAAATCTAGATGTACAAATAATGCTTTGTGGAGAGGAATATGTGGCATTTAATACTTCGGATAATATGAAAATTGAGAAAACAGATAAAGAAAAAGATTTAGTTATTTATTCGGGCGATGTTTTATTTAACATTTTGTTAAAAGATGAAGATGTATTAGTGTTGTATCCGAATGATGCACATATGCCAGGATTAAAAGTGAAGGAATCAAAGAAAATAAAAAAACTTGTTTTTAAAGTACCGTTAAATGAACTTTAATTTTTATTTTTAATTAAAACAAATGAAGTTCAGTCTTTATTAGACCTGTTCGATAATTATATTAAATTTGAAATTACAATTAGATAGATATCGCTCTGAAAAGAGTGAGATACCTTAGTTAGAGATAAAAATACAATGTTACCGAACAAGTCTATTATTATTTTCAAATTCTACTTAGACATATCTAACTTATTATCAAATTAAAAAAACTTTTGTTTTAAAGTAATTATTTTTTGGAAAGGAGGGAAAAAAAGTGAATGTAAAAAAAATTTTTTCAGATGAGTTACCATCGTGTTATGCAGTTAATCGTATTCAAAAAGATGATAAAGATTATTTGATGGTAGCTTCGGAAGTTGAAAATTCTTGTTTTGCTTATGATATAAATGATAATTTTTCAAAAAAAGTTGTCTGGGATACTGTAGGTGGAACAATGAGTATTATTCAAGTTCCAGGTACGTTGGATTTCTTGGCAACTCAAAAATTTTATCCAGGTTTCAATTCAAAAGAATGTCAAATTGTTTATGGAAAATATAAAGATGAAAACTGGAAAGTAAAAAAAATCATGGATTTTCCGTATTTGCATAGGTTTGACCTGATAAAACAAAAAGATGGAAAAATATTATTTGTTGGTTGTACGATTGCAAATTCTAAAAAATTTGTTGAAGATTGGTCTGATAAAGGAAAAATTTTTGTTGGCGAATTTGATTTAGATAACGCAAAATTAAAAAATTTGAAAGAATTACCGCTAAGATTGTTAAAAAATCATGGATATTATGAAGTTCAAAAAGAAGGATACTCACTTATTACAGCTGTGGAAGGAATTGTGAAATTAACTTATCCTGAGTATTCTGACACAGAAGACTGGAGACTTGATATAATTTTTGGAGAAGAAACGAGTGATATTGTTCAAGTTGATTTGGATGGCGATTCTCAAAAGGAAAATGTTATAATTCAAGGATTTCATGGAGATACACTTAGAGTTTTTAGTGAAGATTTTTCAAAAGAATTATATAAATATCCAGACCCAACAGAGTTTGGACATGCTATCTGGGGTGGAAAATTACAAGGTAAAAATGTATTTTTGTATGGTTATAGAAGTGGAAAAGCTGATTTGTCGCTGTTTAGTTATGAAAATGGAAAATTTGTTCAAAATATAATTGAAGAAAAATGTGCATCAAGTAATGCAATAGCCTTTGAAAAAAATGGAAAAGCGTATGTATTTTCAGCAAATAATGGAAATCATAAAGTTACGCTTTATGAAGTTTCAGAAATTTAAAGTTTTAATGATAAATAAAAATATTGGAGGTATCAAATGGCAAAAGAAAAAGTATTAGTAACAGGGATTGTACCAAAAGAAGGACTTACAGAATTAATGGAAAAATTTGATGTGACTTATTCAGAAGAACCTTTTACTAGAGAATATGTGCTAGAAAATCTGCATAAGTATGATGCACTTTTACTGATGGGACAAAAAGCGGACAAAGAGTTTATAGAAGCAGGAAAAAATTTAAAACTGATTTCACTGAATGCAGTAGGATTTGACCATGTTGACATTGAATTTGCAAAGAGTAAAGGAATCGTAGTTGAAAACTCACCACAAGCAGTAAGAGTTCCCACAGCAGAAATGACTTTTGCGTTATTATTGGCTGCAACAAAAAGATTAGCATTTTATGACAAAATTGTTAGAGCGGGAAATTGGATTGATCCAAGTGAAAGAAAATATCAGGGATTAACATTGGAAGGAGCAACTTTAGGAGTTTATGGATTTGGTAGAATTGGTCAAACGGTTGCAAAATTAGCTCAAAGTTTTGGAATGAAAGTTTTGTATCATGATACATTTAGACTTAGTGAAGAAAAAGAAAAGGAATTAAATGTAAAATATGTTGAATTTGATGAATTGTTGAAAAATTCAGATGTAATAACAATTCATGCACCGGGATTACCTACAACAAAAGGTAAATTTAATAAAGAAGCCTTCAAAAAAATGAAAAATAGAAGTTACCTTATAAATGCAGCTCGTGGTCCAATTATAGTGGAAGCTGATTTGGTTGAAGCATTGAAAACAGGAGAAATTGCTGGAGCAGGACTTGATGTATTTGAGTTTGAACCTAAAGTTTCAGAGGAATTAAGAGCTTTAGATAGTGTGATTATGGCACCTCATGCTGGAACGGGAACTGTTGAGGGAAGAATAACTTTGGCAAAAGAAGCTGCTGAAAATATCATTGAGTTTTTTGCAGGAAATTTAAGAAATGTGGTAAATCCATAAAAAATTAAAATAAAAATTTTAAGGAGAAAATTATGTTAAAAGTGTTTAGTGATATATTTAATACACTGGGACCAGCAGTAGTTGTACCGATAATGATTTTTGTAGTAAGCGTAGCACTTGGAGTGCAAGTTAAAAAATCAATTATGAGCGGACTTTATGCAGGAATTGGTCTTACAGGATTTGGATGGGTAATAGGAAGTTTTGCGCCAGCAGTAACTCAGTTAGTTGATCAAATGGTAAAAGCTACAGGATTAAAGTTGGAAGTTGTGGATATGGGTTGGCAAATGGGTTCTAAACTTTCATTTTCAACAACTATTGGACTTTCATTTTTTGTATTTGGATTATTAATTGAAATTCTGTTATTTGTAATTGGAGTAACTCGTGTATTTGTTCCATCAAATTTATGGAATAATTTTGGATATATGATTTGGGGAGCAATGGCATATCAATTTACTCAAAATTTTGCATTGTCATTTGCATTTATGATTTTTATGTTACTTTACTCACTGCTTTTATCAGAAACAGTTGCTGATAGATGGTCTGAATATTATGGAGTTAAAAATGCAACAATCAATTCAATTCATAATGTGGAATCATTAGTTCCAGCGATTATTCTAGATCCTCTGTGGAATTTATTGGGACTTCACAAATCAAAATTAAATCCAGAAACATTAAAGAGAAAATTGGGAGTTTTTGGAGAACCGACAATGCTTGGAGCAATTTTAGGACTTATTATGGGAGTTTTTGGGAATATAAAATCATTAGGAACTTTAGATGCTTGGGGACAAATTTTAGGATTTGCTGTTGCATTATCAGCTGTTATGACAATATTTCCATTGATTACAGGAGTATTTGCAAAAGCGTTTGGACCGCTTGCAGAAGCAGTTGAAAAAAATAAAAAGCAAGATGCTTCAAATGAACGTGAAACCGATAAAAGAAGATGGTTTATTGCAGTTGATGATGGAGTAGGATTTGGAGAACCTGCGACAATTATCGCAGGAGTGTTATTAATTCCTGTTATGGCAATACTGTCATTTGTTTTGCCAGGAAATAAGACATTGCCAATGGTTGATTTGATCGCAATTCCTTTTATAATTGAAGCAATGATAGCTGTTACTAAAGGAAATATTTTAAAAACAATATTAAATGGAATAATTTGGCTAAGTTTAGGACTTTATGCAAGCAGTTTTATAGCACCATATTATACAAGTGCGGCAATTGCAACAAAAGCTTTACCTGCAGGGGCAGCATTAATAGCAAGTTTTAATTTGACAGCTAGACCGCTGAATGCACTAATTTTCTTTGCTTGGATTTCAGGAAATCCTATATTAATAGGAATTACAATAGTTGTATATCTAGTAGGACTATTCTTTTTAAGAACAAAACGAGAAAGTATCTATGCTTATTTGAAAAAAATGGCTGATAAAAACAGTGGATTTGAAGGAAGTAAAGAAAAAATATTTATGGGACAAGATTAAATTAGAAAAATTGAATTATAATTATGTAATTAAAGGAGAAAAAATATGAAAAAAATAGATGCACATGCACATATTGTAAAAGCAGTTGCTGGATTCAATAAAAAAGGGAGAATGACTCCACTTGGTAATGGAAAAGTAATTTGGGATGATGGAGATGTGACTCAATTATTCCCTGAAGGTTATGGAGATACAGAGTTTACAGCAGAATCATTTTTGAGATTAATGGATGAAAATGGTATTGAAAAATCTGTACTTTTACAAGGACATTTACATGGATACCAAAATTATTACACTTATCTTGCAATTAAAAAATATCCTGAAAGATTTATTGGGGCATTTTCAGTAGATCCTTACGCTAAGGAAGCTCTTGAAATTGCTCAGAGATATGTAGAAGTCTTGGGATTTAGGGCAATAAAATTTGAAATAAGTGAAGATGGGGGAATTCATGGATATAGAAACACAAATCCATTTAGACTTGATGCAGATCCATTTGTAACAAGATTATTTAACTATTTGGCAAATTATCCTGGATTTGTTGTTACAGTGGACTACGGTAACTGGGATCAAATAAGCCATCAGCCGCAAGCAATTGCAAATCTTGCAAAACTTTATCCTAATATTGATTTTGTAGTTTGTCATTTATCATTTCCGCATGCAACAACTCCTGAAAGAGTGAGAGCGGATCTTAATATGTGGAAGGAATATCCTAATATTTATACTGATTTATCGGCTATTCAAGATATAGATAGCCCTGAAGATTATCCATTTCCAAATTCATACAAAAATGTAACTATTGCAAAAGAAATTTTGGGAGCAAAACGACTTATTTGGGGAACAGATTCTCCTTGGTCTGCAACATTTAATACTTATAATGAATTAGCAACTTGGCTTGAAAATGTAGATATCTTTACAAAAGAAGAATTGGAAGATGTTTTTTACAATAACGCTCAGAAAGTATATTTTAAACCTGAAGCTGTAAAAGCTATAAAAGAGTCTGTTGACCCAGCAACTGAAGGAATAGAAATAAATCTTTAAGAAACTTTAAAATATTTAATTTGAAATACAAGGGACTTTTGTTTCTTGTATTTCTTAATATTAACTTTTTAAAAAAGGAGAATAGTTTATGAAATATTTTTTGAGTGTAGATTATGGGGGAACAAATACGAAAGCTATTATTTTTAATGAAAATGGAGATGAAATTGGAGTTTCTTCGTTTCATACAATGAGGAAGGAAATAAAACCAGGTTACAGGGAAGTTGATTTAAAAGAAACTTCAGATGCAATTTATGATTCAATAAAAAAAGCTTTAAAAAAATCAAATTTGACAGGGAAAGATATTACTGCAGTTGCCTGTGTCGGTCATGGAAAAGGGCTTTATGTGCTGGATAAGAATCGCAAGGAATTTATAAACGGTATTTTATCCACAGATGGAAGAGCGGGAGAATTAGCTAATAAATTTGAAAATAAAATAAAAAAATTATGGAATAAGACAAGACAGCATGTTTTTGGCGTTCAAAATCCAGTATTGTTACGTTGGTTAAAAGAAAACGAACCCCAATCCTACAATAATATAGGAGCAATTTTATCAGCAAAAGATTACGTGCGTTTTAAACTCACTGGAAAAGTGAATCAGGAATATGGAGATGCTTCAGGAAATCATTGGATTAATTTTGAAACAGGAACTTATGATGATGAAATTCTAGAATTTTTTGGAATACCTGAAATGAAAGAGGCATTGCCGCCATTGGTTGATTACAAGGAAATTGTCGGAGGAATTACAAAAGAGGTTTCTAAAATTACAGGACTTCTGGAAGGTACGCCTGTTGTTGGGGGACTGTTTGATATTGATGCCTGTGCGATAGGTTCTGGAGTTCTGGACAGTTCTGCATTTAGCGTTATTGCGGGAACTTGGAATATAAACACTTATCCGTCAAAAATACCTGCAGGCTATGAAAGTGGTCAAATGAACTCGTATTTTCCAAATAGGGATTTTTTAGTAGAAGAATCAAGCCCAACTTCTGCTGGAAATTTAGATATTATTTTAAAGATGTTAATGTCGGAAGAAATGTCTAGTTTAAAAGAAACTGAGAGTATTTACACAGGACTTGAAGTTTTTTTAAAGGATACGACAGCTTCTTACAGTAAAGTTATATTTTTACCATTCCTGTATGGAAGTAATACTCACACTGAAGCTCCATCATGCTTTTTAGGACTTACAGCGACAACTACAAAATTGGAAATGATTCGATCTGTTTATGAAGGAATCGTATTTTCTCATAAGCAGCATTTGGATAAATTGGAGAAAAGTTTAGGGAAAAGACCTCAAGTAATCCGTATTTCAGGTGGTGGAACTAACTCAAAGCAATGGTGTCAGATTTTTTCAGATATTTTGAATATTCCAGTTGAAACTTTGCAAGGAAGTGAATTAGGGGGACTTGGTGGAGCGATTGCAAGCCAGCAAGCTATAACAGGAGATTCATTAGAAGATGCTGTAAGAAAAATGGTCAGAATAAAAGACAGATACGAACCAGATCAGGAAGAGCATAAAAAATATATAAAAAAATACGAAGTTTATCAGGAAATTTTGAAAAGCATGGATACAACTTTCCATAGCTTAAAAAAATTAAATGAGGAGCTATAAAAATCAAAATCATTTTTAAAAGGTGATCTTGACTAGAATCAGAAAGCAAAAAACTAAATAAATTTATAAGACTCCTTAAAAATACAAAATTTAGGCAGTCTTATTTTTATTTGCTACATAAAAAAAGAATTATTTCTAAATACTACAAAAATTTAGAAATAATTCCTATATTTAAATATTAATATCTGTTTAAATAATGAATTTACGCTAATCTCTTTTAACAAAAGATAAAATCTAATATTTTCAAATAATTAAAATATAATTTTCATTTTTAAACGGAATTTGGTATAAAATTTTTTATTTAATAAATTCTAAAAATTCTTTTACTTGTTTTTTCAAGGCTTCTTTATGTTCATCAGTAAGAGTTAAAACTCCTGTTTGCCATGCTTCTGCTGGTACAACTAAACCTGTTCCAATTCCTTCCATTGGATTCATACGGATGTAAGCAAGCAATGTTGAAAGATTTTGTCTTACAAATTTTCCTTCTGTAGAACCTGCGATACTGCTTACAGTTACTGGTTTTCCTGCAATAACTGTTGGTGTCTCTCTATCGAAAGCTACTAATGGACGAGATAACCAGTCTAGTACATTTTTAAGTATAGCAGGGTAAGAGCCGTTGTATTCTGGTGAGACAACCCATAATGCATCCGCTTTTTCAGCTTGGCTACGAATATTTTTAACTGCCTGTGGTGCTGGAAATTCTGTATCTTGTTCTAATAAAGGAACATCTCTGTAATTTAAGAATTCCACATTTACTTCTTTTTTTAATTCTTCTGCAATATAATCTGCAACTGTTTGGTTAAATGAATTTTTTCTAAAAGATCCTACAATTAATAATACTGTTTTTTTTGACATTTTGTTTTCTCCATTTTTTATTGTTCTAAAATTATATTTTGATAACTAAATTTAGTATGTTAAGTAAAAATTTTTGAAAGTTAGAAAAAATGAGTTTATTAAGTTTAATTCTAAAATAGATTTTATATGTTTTTAAATTTTTTTAAAATTTTTATTAATTCCTGTTTTTCTTTGGATGAAAGGATGCTATAGGTATTTTTTATTTCATTACGGTGTTCAGGTAAAAGAGTTTCAAATAGTTTTTTTCCTTCATTTGTTAAACCCACTAGAAACGCACGTTTGTCTGTTGGGCAAGTCTTCTTGTATAACCAGCCTTTCTGTTCCATATTTTTTATAACAACTGTAATATTTCCCGAAGTTGACAGTGCTTTTTCGATAAGTTCACAAACACGTATTTCGCCTTTTGTATAAAGCACATCTAGAACGCTAAATTGTGAAACAGTAATCCCTTTCTCCCTAAAATCTTTTCCAATTTTATTATTAATACTCTTAACAGCCTTTTGCAATATAATCTGCAAATGAATATCCGAATTTTTTTCCCAGCTTGTATCCATAAATCATCTCCTTAACAATTTCACTAATTAGTAATTAATTTATTTTATCACTAGTTAGTGATTTTGTCAATATTTTTTTTTGTATATCAAAATAAAAAAGAAAAATTGATTTTTATTAATTCATAAGGTATAATTAAAAAATAGATGGTGAATAAAAATAAAAAATAAATAGAGTGTAAGATTACTTAAAATTCTAAGTAGTCTTTTTTTGGAATAAAATATTTGTGATAATTGTTTTATTTGCTAAAAGAAAAATTATTTATATTTATTAAGAGATATGCTATAATAATTTTAAGTGAAATGAAAAATAAATTTATTTTGTAAAGAGGGCTGTTTTATGGATAAAGCAAAAAAAGAGCTGGTTATAATAACTGGAATGAGTGGGGCTGGAAAATCTGAGGCAATGAATTTTTTTGAGGACAGGGAGTACTTTTGCATTGACAATTTTCCTATTAATTTATTTCAGTATTTGAATGAGATATTTATTAGTAGCGAGAAGAGAAATCGAGTTGCAATAGCGATAGATGTTAGAAATCAGGAGTTTATAGAACAATTGACAAAACAGCTCGAAATACTCGATAAAGAGGAAATTTTGCATACTATGATTTATCTGGATGCAAGAACAGATGTTCTTTTGAGCAGATATGAACTTTCTAGAAGAAAACATCCTCTAAATTTATATGATACGTTACTTGCAAATATAAAGGCAGAACGTAAAATTATAAAAGACTTTATGGTAAAAGCCGATTTAGTGATTGATACAAGTACGTTATCAGTAAAGGAGCTTCAAGAAATTTTAGAAAAGGAATTTTCAGGTCAAAGAAAAAAAATAAATATCAATTTAACATCTTTTGGCTTTAAATATGGAATTCCGCTAGATTTGCATTTAATGTTCGATTTACGATTTTTACCAAATCCTTACTACATTGATAACTTAAAAAATAAAACTGGAAATCATAAGGAAGTTCAAGATTATGTAATGGGATTGCCAGAAAGCCAAGAATTTTACAAAAAGCTGTTAGATATGCTTTTGTATCTAATTCCAAAATATGAAAAAGAAGGAAAATCTCATTTACGTATAGGAATTGGATGTTCAGGAGGACAACACCGTTCAGCTACTTTCGTGAATAAACTTTATGATGACCTTTCACAAAAGATGGATTATCATATTGGAAAATTTCATAGAGAAGTGGGAGAGAAAAAAGAAATTTAATTTATTCAAAAATGTGAATGCAAATTATAAAATAATATAGAAAAAGAAGAAATATGGAAAAATTAAAAAAACTGAAAATTGAAGAAGAAATAAAATCACCAATTAAATATAAAGATATTCCGACACATCCAGGAGTTTATTTGATGAAAAATGCTCGAGGAAAGATTATTTATGTTGGGAAAGCGAAAAATTTGCAAAATAGGGTGAAATCTTATTTTATGAATGTAAATTCGCATAATCAGAAGACGCTGGAATTAGTCAAAAATATTAGGGATATTGAGTTTTTTATCTGTAAATCAGAAGTTGAGGCACTTATTCTAGAAAATAATCTTATAAAGAAGAATAAGCCAAAATATAATATTTTATTAAAAGATGAAAAAACTTACCCATATATAAAGTTTACAAAAGAGAAATTTCCTAAAGTGGAAATTGTAAGAAGTACCAAAAAATTAAATGAAAACGCAGAATATTTTGGACCATATCCAATGGGAATATTTTTTGCAATGAAGTCTCTTATTAAAATATTTCCAGTGCGAGACTGCAATCGAAGTATGGATAAAATAACAAAACCTTGTTTAAAATATTATATGAAAACTTGTCCGGCACCTTGCAAATACAAAGATATCGAAGATGAGTACAGTGCAAATGTCAAAAATTTTAAGAATTTTTTGAAGGGGCATTCTGACAAAGTTATTGAAATGCTGGAAAGCCGAATGAAAAAGTTTAGTGATGAAATGGAATTTGAGCGTGCAATTAGCGAACGTGAAAAGTTGAGCGTATTGAAAAAAATGCTGGAAACACAAATTATTGAATACAGTAAGGAGATTGATGAAGATGTTTTTGTATTTGAGGAAAAAAGAGAAAATGTGTTTTTGTGCGTATTAAATATTCGGGAAGGGAAGGTTATTAATAAGAACCATACGATAATTTCGATGGAGAGAAGTCAGGAGGAGAATCTGTTTGAGCGATTAATTACTTCGTATTATGAAAAAAGAAATATTCCAAAGCATATCATTTGTGATGAGAAATTTATGTCAAGCGAACTTTTAATAAAAGAATGGGCAAAAATTGAAAAACATAGGGAAATAAAATTTCATTTTCCAAAAATAAATAGCCGAAGATTGCAGCTGTTAGAAATGGGATATTTAAACCTGCGTGAAGAAGTGGAAAAATACTACAGAAAACGTCGTATGGTTCAGGAAGGACTGCGTAATTTGAAAAAAGAACTGCGGTTAAAAAGTTTGCCTTACCGAATTGAATGTTTTGATATTTCAAATATTCAAGGAAAAGATGCGGTTGCAGCAATGACGGTAGCACTAGATGGGGAAACTACGCCAAAGGAATACAGACATTTTAAGATTACCGTAAAAGACACGCCTGATGACTTTTTAATGATGAGAGAAGCATTGACACGAAGATATTCCAAAATAGAAAATGATCAAATGCCCAATTTGATTCTAATAGATGGTGGAAAAGGACAGCTCGGTGTAGCTGTAGATGTACTGGAAAAACTTGGAAAAATAGAGTATACCGATGTAATTGGGATTGCAAAAAGAGAAGAGGAAATTTTTAAAAGTTATGAAAGCGAGCCATATTTATTTGAAAAAACGGATGAAACATTGAAAATTTTGCAAAGATTGCGGGATGAAGCACATAGATTTGGAATTACACATCATAGAAAATTAAGAAGTAAACGAAATGTAAAAAGTGCATTAGATGATATTGTGGGAATTGGACCAAAACGTAAAAAGGAATTAATAAAAAAATTTGGATTGATAAAAAATATACGAAATGCAACATTGGAGGAACTGATGGAAGTTGTACCAGAAAACATTGCGATTTCTATAAAAGAAAATTTATAAAAATATTAGGAGGAAAAACTTGAAAAAATTAATAATTTTGATGTTGCTTGGATGCAGTATGACGAGTTTTGCTCTTTTTGATAAAATAAAAAAGGAGATAAAATGGAAGGAAGAAGAACAGCCACGATTTAATCAGGTAAAAGTGATTATTAATGGAGAAGAGAAAATGCGAAAGGTTATACCAGGGCGTTACGAGATAAAATTGTTCGAAATTACTTATCCGACAGATTTGTTTGGAAAGAACAGATTTTACAATGAATTTAACACTTTTCTGAAAAATATAAAAAAAGGAAAGAAATATTCATTGCTTCTAGAAAATAGATTTTATCAGGAAATGCAGGATATAAAAGTTGATCAGCTTTCAGAAGAGGAAAAAATATTAGAGCTGCCTGCATCTTCTTTAGATGAATATTATAGACAGCAGATGGTTGCAATGTCAAGCGGTGCTAATTTGACAGAATACCTTGGAACAGATCAGGAATATTTGAATAGACAGATTTATGTACTTTATGAACTTTTAAATAAAACTGATTTTAATCCCAAAAATGTTTATTCAGAACTGGATAAGGAATTTTTGATTGAAGAGTTGAGAAACAATCGGAAAGAAGTTGTAGAAAATTTTGAAAAATCAAATGTTGAATTTTTTATAAAAGAAACTTATGAAAATTCAGGATTAAATAAGTTTAAAGATGATTCTGTGTATAAATTTGACAAAGATATTCTAATTTCTGATAAATTAGAAGATCAGGCAGTATTGCCGGAACTTCAAAGAAATGTTTATCTAACAGGTTTTCCTAACGAAATCATAGAAGAACTTGCGAAAAATCAGCTAAAATTAAAAAGAACACCATTACTACTTGAAAATAGTGAATATCATGGCTATACTTATAATGAAAACAATACAGTAGTATTTATAGGAGGAAAAAATCCAAAATATTATTACAAGGATTATAAGATAAATGTCGTGAAAAAGCCAATAGAAGTACTTAGTTTGCTAAAAACAAGTTCAAACTACTATGTATCAGACTTTTTTTAAAATTATATTTTTTATAAATAATAAATTTGTTTAATATAAAATCTTAAATCATGTATTTAAAAATTTTTGTTAATTTAAAAATAATTAAAAAAGTTTTTGGATGAATGATTTATGGATGAAAAAATATTGAATAAGGATAAATCTTAGAGAAGTAGGAGGAAAAATGAGCGGATATATTTTGGAAATGAAAAATATACGTAAAGAATTTTTGGGCGGAAAAATTGTCGCAAATGATGATATTACGCTAAAAGTAAAAAAAGGGGAGATTCATGCAATTGTTGGGGAAAATGGAGCAGGTAAGTCCACGCTTATGAAGATTTTGAATGGATTGTATTCTCCGACTTCTGGTGAGATTTTTTATAAGGGGGAAAAAATTGATATTGAAAGTCCTACAACTGCGGCAAATTTGGGGATTGGAATGGTTTATCAGCATTTTATGCTAGTTGATACATTGACAGTTGCTGAAAATATGGTTTTGGGATTTGAACCTAGAAAGAGTGGAGTATTTTTTGATTTAAATGCTGCAAGAAAGAAGGTTAGAGAAGTTTCTGAAAGATATGGACTGAATATTGATCCGGATGCGAAAGTGTCAGATTTATCAGTTGGAATTCATCAGAGAATTGAAATTTTGAAGGTGCTATTTAAGGGAGCAGAGCTATTGGTATTTGATGAGCCGAGTGCAGTGCTTACACCTCAGGAAGTAAAAGAACTTTATGAAATTATGAGAAATCTTGTAAAAGAAGGGAAAACAATAATCTTTATTTCTCATAAATTACAGGAAGTACTTGATTTATCAGATAATATCACAGTTATTAGACGTGGAAGCGATGTCGGGGGACTCAAGACTGAGGAAGCAACGAAAGAAAAAATTGCAAATCTTATGGTCGGGCGTGTTGTACTGTTTGAAGTGAAACGTCCAGATGTCAAACTGGGAGATGTAGTTGTAAAAGTTGATAATTTAACTGTGAAAAGTGGAAATATTGAAAAATTAAAAGGTGTTTCATTTGAAATAAGAGAAGGAGAAATCCTTGGAATTGCTGGTGTAGAAGGTAATGGACAAACTGAACTGATAGAAGCTCTTGCAGGACTTATAAAAGTTGATAGTGGAACATATTTTATAGATAACGATGAGTTGGAAAATAAATCACCAAAACTTATTAAGGAAAAAGGACTTTCCCATATACCTGAAGACAGACATAAAAGAGCAACTATTGATGATTTTACTATAGAGGAGAATATGGCTTTAGGACTTCAGGATCAATATTCTAAAGGAATATTGCTAGATTATAGTGAAATTGAGAAAAAAACTAATGAATATATAGAAAAATACGATATTAGACCTACAGATGGAAAAATAAAATTTGGCGGACTGTCTGGAGGAAATCAGCAAAAAGTCGTTGTAGCAAGAGAGCTGGAACGTGAAAATAAATTTATTATTGCGGCACAGCCTACAAGAGGAGTCGATATTGGTGCAATTGAGATGATTCATAATACGATTTTGAATGAAAAAACTCAGAAAAAGGCTATAATGCTTGTTTCGGCAGAGTTATCAGAAATAATGGCGTTAAGTGATAGAATTGCAGTAATGTATTCGGGAAGAATTGTAGGGATTTTGGATAGAAAAGATGCAACAACAGAAAAAATAGGAATATTAATGGCAGGAGGGAAAATAGATGATTAAAAATAAGATAAAGGATTTTCTACCATCTATAATTGCAGTATTAATCGCATTAATTATTGGTGGAATGATAATGATAACAAAAGGTGTAAATCCATTTACAGCCTATACCGATATGATGCGAGCAGCTTTTTATCAAACTTCGCCAAGATCTCCATTATTTAGTGGACTTGCAAAGACATTATTTATTGCAACACCATTAATATTTTCGGCACTTGCTACAATGGTAGCCTTTAAAGCGGGATTATTTAATATAGGAATGCAAGGACAAATGATTGCAGGAGGACTTGCGGCTACTTTCTGGGCAATCACATTTAGAAATTATGTTTTTGGAAATGTAATTGTTGTAATAATTGTGGCTATAATCGCTGGATTTCTTTGGGCTGGAATAGCTGGACTGTTGCGTGCAAAATTTGGAGTAAGTGAAGTAATCAGTACGATTATGTTAAACTATATCATGATTGAAGTGCAAAATTTCTTGTTAAATGGACCTTTAAAAGATCCTGCCTCACAAAATACACAATCTCCACGTATCTTTGAAGGAGCAAGATTACCGCTACTTTTTGCAAAAATAACAAAACAAAACTTAAATTTTGGTTTTATAATCGCAATTCTTCTGACAATAGGAATATTTTTCTTTTTCAAATATTTTAAAACAGGATATGAAATAAAAGCAGTCGGGCAAAGTGATACAGTTGCTGAAAATGCAGGAATCAATCCAAGACATATTATGTTTTTGGCAATGGGAATCGCTGGAGCATGTGCTGGACTTGGAGGAGCTGAACGTGTTTTAGGTGGAGCATCACAGTACACATACACTGAGTTAATAATGGGAGATTATGGATTTACAGGACTTGCAGTAGCACTTCTTGGAAAAAATAACCCATTTGGAATATTAGTTGCAGCGATATTTTATGCGGCACTTGAAGTTGGGGGACAAATGTTGCAGCAAAGATACCAGATTGATAAAGATATTGTATTTATTATACAAGCATTAATAATTATTTTCGTAGCGTCAGAAAATTTATTTAAATTTATGCTTAATAAAAAGAAAACGGTATAAATTTAATTATCAAATAAAAAATATTGAGTCAGAAAGGAAAAATAAAATGATTGTATTAAAACAAATATTTAATTTATTGCAACAAACAATAATAATAGCACCTCCAATTTTAATAACAGCTGTAGGAGCGTGCATTTCTGAAAAAAGTGGAGTTGTTAATATTGGACTTGAAGGAATTATGCTAAGTTCAGCGTTTGCAACAGCAGTTGTCAATATTGCTACAGGAAATCCATATTTAGGAATAATTTTTGGAGTGATAGTGGGGGTCTTAATCTCACTAATTCACGCAGTAATAAGCATTAATCTTAAAGGAAATCAAATTATAAGTGGAGTTGCAATAAATTTATTTGCAGCTGCAATCACTTCGTATTCTATAAAAGCCATCTACAAAACTGCTGGAAGTACTCCATTGGCAAAGTCATTGGCAAATCGTCCATTAATGATAATTATAATCTATGCAATCGCTATAGCAATGTATTTTTTCTTATATAAAACAGTTTTAGGATTGAGAATTCGTTCCGTGGGAGAACATCCGTTAGCGGCTGATACAGTTGGAATAAGTGTTTATAAGACAAGATACATCGCTGTGCTTATATCAGGTGCATTAGGTGGACTTGGTGGGGCTTATCTTACAGCAGTATTGCTTCCATCTTTTTCAAACAATATGTCAGCAGGACGTGGATATATTGCCATGGCGGCAATGATTTTTGGAAAATGGAATCCATTAGGAGCAATTTTGGCAAGTTTATTGTTTGCTTTCGGACAAGCATTTGCAGATGTCTCAAAAACAATTGGGTTACCAATATCTCAGCAATTTTTGACAATGATACCATACGTTTTGACTTTATTGGCATTAGTTGGATTTGTAGGGAAATCGAAAGCACCGAAAGCCTCAGGATTGCCGTATGAAAAATAAAATTTGATAACAAAAAAGGAATAAAAATGACAAAATCTTATCAGGAAATAAATGCAGAAACAATTGACCGATGGGTTGAAGAAGGCTGGGAATGGGGACAGCCGATTAGCCATGAAACTTATTTAAATGCTAAAAATGGTAATTGGAATGTCCTCTTAACACCAACAAATCCTGTACCTCACGAATGGTTTGGAAACTTAAAAGATAAAAAAATATTAGGACTGGCTTCTGGTGGAGGACAGCAAATGCCTATATTTAAAGCTTTAGGTGCAAATTGTACTGTGCTAGATTATTCAGAAAAACAGCTGGAAGCTGAAAAAATGGTTGCAGAACGTGAAAAATATGAAATAGAAATTATCAAAGCCGATATGACAAAAAAATTACCATTTGCAGACAATAGTTTTGACATAATTTTTCATCCAGTAAGCAACTGCTACATCGAAAAAGTTGAACCAGTTTTTAAAGAATGTTACCGAATCTTGAAAAAAGGCGGAATTTTATTGTGCGGCTTGGATATTGGAACAAATTATACTGTAGATGAAAAGGAAGAAAAAATCATCAATAGTCTTCCATTCAACCCATTAGTCAATGAAGAGCAAAGAAAACAGCTGAAAGAACAGGACTGTGGAATTCAATTTTCCCACACAATATCAGAACAGATAGGTGGACAATTAAAGGCTGGATTTAGACTAACAGATATTTATGATGATACAAATGGATTTGGAAGGTTGCATGAACTTAATATTGCAAGTTTTGTGGCAACAAGGGCAATAAAAGAATAAAAATGAAAAAGCTGTTTTATAAGTTTTTCAAAAATAACTTACTTATGAAGCAGTCTTTTTTTGTGTAAAAAATTTTTATGGACTGGAGTATAAAAAAATGGTAATATTAGATAATGAAGAATATAATAAAGTTTGGGATATATAGTAAAATTGCTTTAAAACTGAACTCAAACCCTAAATTTATACAATTTTTAATAGTTTTTTTTAATGGAATCGAGTCTATTTATATTAAGTTATTTTAACGCAGAGGCATCAGACGCCATGCCTCTGCACTCCCGCTTTACGCAAAACTTTCTTATAAGAAAAAAAGAAAACTCGCTTTTGAATAAAAATTTATTTATTTTAAATAGGCAAATATGATTTAAAAGTTTTTCAAAAGCTCAGACAGTTCTTTTTCTCTTAACGAAATTTTGCTTGATTTTTGTTTTAGTTAAATAATTTTATTGTAGCTAAATGAAAGTTGTCGTGATTTTTTTGGGAATGAAAACGATTGTTTGAGTGAAGTTTTACGTAGCGAGTTTCGTTTTTATTTCAAAAAAATGCTTAGACGAGCCAGGATTGTAAAGGGGATGGCGATTGATCCCCTTTACGTAAAAAAGTAAAAAACATATAAGATATACAAAAATATTGATTTAATATAATTTACTTAAAAAAATTTAGGTGAAAGCATTATTATAAATTTTTAAAAGTAAAACTTGAGTTATTAATTATTTTGAGTAAAAAATAAAAAAAGGATTGGTTTATTGAGGGTAATTTTAGGAGAGAGGAACATTGAAGAAAATGAAAGACAACAAGATAAAAATTATTGGAGCAAGAGAACATAATTTGAAGAATATTGATATTGAGATTCCTAAGAATGAACTTGTGGTAATTACAGGGGTTTCGGGGAGCGGGAAGTCTTCGCTTGCGTTTGATACGATTTATTCGGAAGGGCAAAGAAGGTATGTGGAGAGTTTGTCGGCTTATGCGAGAATGTTTATTGGGCAGATGCAGAAGCCTGAACTGGATAGTATTGAGGGGCTTTCGCCTGCGATTTCGATTGAGCAGAAAAGTGTTTCTAAGAATCCACGTTCGACTGTTGGGACAACTACGGAAATTTATGATTATATGAGGCTTTTGTGGGCACATATTGGAGAAGCTCATTGTCCTATTTGTCATCAGAAGGTGGAAAAGCAGTCGATTCAGGAAATTGTGGATAATCTTGTGAATGGACGGAATGAAAAAGACAAATTGATAGTGTTATCGCCTGTTGTTATTGATAAAAAGGGGACTCATAAAAATTTATTCTTGAATTTACAGAAAAAAGGATTTCAGAGAGTTCGGGTGAATGGAGATATTTTGGACTTGAATGACACAATTGACTTAGATAAGAATAAAAGACACAATATTGAAGTTGTTGTGGATAGGCTTGTTGTAAAAAAAGATGACAAGGAATTTTTGAGTAGAATTACAGAAGCTATTGAAACAGCGAGTGAGCTTTCCAATGGAAAAATTATTGCAAATGTGAATGGAGAAGACAACAAGTATAGTGAAAATTTTTCCTGTCCAAATCATCCTGATGTGATTTTTCCAGATGTTGTGCCAAGACTGTTTTCATTTAATGCACCTTATGGGGCTTGTGAAGTTTGTAATGGACTTGGTTCAAGGCTGGAAGTGGATGAGAACAAATTAATTGTAGATGAAAATTTGTCAATTAATGAAGGTGGAATAGTTTTTCCAGGAGCAACTACAAAAAAGGGATGGAACTGGGATTTATTCACAGCGATGGCAAAGGCACATAAAATTGATTTAGATAAAAAGGTGTCTAAATTGACTCGGAAAGAGAAGGATATAATTTTTTATGGAAGTAATAAGAAGTTTAAGTTTTCTTGGAGCGGGGATAGTTTTAGTTATAATGGAAATAGAGAATTTGAAGGAATTGTAAATGGTATTGAACGTCGATATAGAGAAACTGCTTCGGAATCGACAAAGGAAGAAATGGAAGCAAAATATATGACGGAGAAGACTTGTAAAACTTGTAAAGGGAAAAGATTGAAAGATGTTGTTCTAGCGATAACTATAAATGATAAGAACATTATTGACCTGACAGAAGTAAGTGTTGTTGATGCACTGAAATTTTATGAAAATATTACACTTACTGAAAAGCAGATGCAAATTGCAGCTGAAATATTGAAAGAGATAAAAGAGCGACTGAAATTTATGATAAATGTGGGACTTGATTATTTGAGTCTTGCCAGAATGACAAAAACTCTATCTGGTGGGGAATCTCAGAGAATAAGGCTGGCAACTCAGATTGGAAGCAGGCTTACAGGTGTAATTTATGTGCTGGATGAGCCAAGCATCGGACTTCATCAGAGGGATAATGATAAATTGCTTGCAACTTTGAAGGATTTACGTGATATTGGAAATAGTCTGATTGTGGTTGAGCATGATGAGGATACAATGAGAGAAGCTGATTATCTGATTGATATAGGACCAGGAGCTGGAATTAATGGTGGAGAAGTCGTTGCAGAAGGGACTCCGAAGCAAGTTATGAAAATTAAAAAATCATTGACTGCACAATATTTGAATGGGAAAATAAAAATAGAAGTACCTGAAAAGAGAAGAAAAGCTACTAAAGAAATTGTTTTGAAAAATGCGAAGGGAAATAATCTGAAAAATGTTACAGTACACATTCCACTAGAAGTATTTACTGTGGTTACAGGAGTTTCTGGAAGTGGAAAATCGACATTGATAAATCAGACACTTTATCCAGAACTTCACAATAGACTTAATAAAGGAAAATTATACCCGCTGGAAAATGGTGGAATAGAAGGACTTGAGCATTTAGAAAAGGTAATTGACATAAATCAATCGCCGATTGGAAGAACTCCTCGTTCAAATACTGCAACTTATACGAAAATATTTGATGATATAAGAGATTTATTTGCTCAGACAAACGATGCGAAAGTAAGAGGATACAGTAAAGGAAGATTTTCATTCAATGTAAAAGGTGGACGATGTGAAGCCTGTGGTGGTGCTGGAATTAATAAAATCGAGATGAACTTCTTGCCTGATGTTTATGTGGAATGTGAAGTTTGTAAAGGAAAACGTTATAACAGGGAAACGTTGGAAGTGCATTACAAAGGGAAAAGTATTTCGGATGTGCTAGATATGACGGTTGAGGAAGCATACGAATTTTTTAAGAATATTCCAACTCTTGAGAGAAAATTGCAGACATTAATTGATGTAGGAATGAACTATATCCAGCTGGGACAGCCTGCAACTACCCTTTCTGGAGGAGAAGCTCAAAGAATAAAACTTGCCACAGAACTTTCTAAAATTTCACGTGGTAATACAATTTATGTGCTAGATGAGCCTACAACTGGACTTCATTTTGAAGATATCAGAAAATTGCTGGAAGTATTAAATCGACTTGTAGAAAAAGGGAATACAGTGCTTGTAATAGAACATAATCTTGATGTTATAAAATATGCTGACCATATAATAGATATAGGTCCTGAAGGAGGGCATAAAGGTGGACAGATTATTGCACAAGGTACTCCGGAAGAAATAATAAAATCTCGAAAATCACATACAGCAAAATTTTTGAAAAAATATTTGAAGTAAAATTTTGTAATAAAAGATAAAACTAATTTTAAAAATATGAAATAATAAATAATATTTTGTATTATTAGGTCAAGCAAATACTTGAAAATTATTTTAAAATATAGTCAATCCCATTTAAAATTGAACTGCTAGAAATTATATAATTTAAGGTTTGAATAAAATAGTTGTAACTTTTGAGTTCTGTTTTAAACTGGTTTTACTATAAGTTCAAGTAAATTGCAACAAAGAAAAGGAGAAAAAGATTGGTTATGAAAAGTAAAAATTCATTTTTAAAAACGGCGTTATTAATAATGATAATGATGTTTGGAGTAATTTCCTGCGATTTTTTGGAAAATAAGACGCTTCGTGTGCCAAATTCAATAATTGAGTCAAAGGCTAAGGAAAAATTTCCAATTACAAAAAATTTCCTGGTAGGGAAAATTACTGTAAAAAATCCTAAGATTTCATTTAAGGATAACAGAATTTATGTTGTGACAGATTACGATGCCTCACTTTTGGCAGATAGGTCAGAAGGAGTTATTGAAATAAATAGCGAAATCAAGTTTGATGAAAAAACAAGCCAGCTTTATTTAGTAGATATGCAAGTGGAGAAAATACTGGATAAAAATGGGAAAGATATGGTTTCAACACCTGTTGCGAGATCAATGAAGTCATTGATAGCAAATTATTTAGAAACAAATCCAGTTTATAAATATGAGCCAGACGGTAAGAAAAAAATTAAGGTAAAAAATATGTTTATAAAAAATGGGAAGTTATTTGTACAAACTTAAAAAGAAATTTTATGACATTGACAACCTTTAGAAAAAATGATATACTAACCTAGTCATACTAGCCGGGGAGTTAGCGGTGCCCTGTATCTACAACCCGCTTTAGTAGAGGTGATGTCAAATTTGAGGAAAGTTTTAGTGTCAACGCCTTATTTCAAAAGTGTTGAGAAAATAGTCCTATATTGTAGAGAGTTAGCGAAACGTGTCAGGTCGGGAACGAAGCAGCACTAAGTTAATTTCTCTAGGTTTATAGGGTAGCTGTTTTTGAGCTTTTGGATTAAGAAACAGACGGTAAAATATTTTCGAGAATTTGATGTATGACTTTTTATTCTTATTTAGATAATTACAATAATATTTTAAAATTAGATTTATTTAGCTTAATTTTAAAAAGTTGAGAGCATTTTAATAATAGTTCTTTTAAGTTATAATTTCTTTTACTATGAATGGAGGTTTCGTAATGAAAGTAGTCGAATGAGATAAAAATGAGAATATTAGTAAAATTTTAATAGATATACTAGAGATAGATTCGAAATTTTCTTTTGACAAGGAAAAAGAGGATATATTTTTTTTATACAATAATGAAGAGTTATATGGTTATGCAATTATAGCTTTGAACGATGTTGCAGAATTAAAGAAAATATTTATTTTACCAAAATTGAGAAATAATGGATATGGAACATTTTTTTTAAAATATATAATTAGTTGGCTTACAAATAAAAATTTTGACTCACTGATCATGACTAATCATAAAAAAATGAACAATTTTCTTGAAAAACAACGATTTATAAAAACAGAAGATGGATATATATTAAATAATTTGGCAGAAACTAAAAGACGGAAAAAAAATATGTTATCTATTTCCAAATTTGCTATTTGTATAAATATTGTTTTGGCTTTATTAAAAATTATAGCTGGGAAAATTTTTTATAGTATGTCGTTGCTTTCTGATGGATTAAATTCACTTTCTGACTTGATTACCAATGTATTGGTTATAGTGGGATTAAAGGTTGGAAGCAATCCTGAAGATAAGGAGCATCCATTTGGGCATGGAAAGATAGAGTCTGTTTTTAGTGTAATAATTGGTACATTTATAATGATAACAGCTTTTGAGCTTATAAAAGATAATTTTTCAAAATTAATTTCCTTTAACAGCGAAAATAATGTAAATACCACATTTATTCCAATAATTATAACTGTTCTAGCAATATTGATAAAAATTTTTCAATTGGTTTTTATGAAAAAAAAAGCAAAAAAATATAATAATACTTTGATAAATTCACTTCTTGCTGATTATAAGACAGATATTGTAATTTCGATTTCTGTTTTGATTGGGCTTATTCTAGCAAAGATTCATCCTGTATTTGATACAGTGGTAGGATTTATTGTGTCACTCTATATTATAAAGAGCGGTTATGAACTGATAAAGGAAAATTCTTTAATATTGCTGGATTCACAAGATGATGCTCTGATTGAAAAAATTCGTTCAGAAATATTACAATTTGAAGAAATTGAAAATGCACACGATTTTCGCATGACTACTTCTGGAAAAGACATTTATATGTTTGTGGATGTACGAATGGATAAAAATAAGACGATTGAAGAAGCACACGATATTACAAATAAAATTTCAAAAAAGATTAAGCATAAATATAAAAATATAAAAAGGCTTTTGATTCATATAGAGCCTGTTTATGAAGATTATTAAATTTTTTGAAATAGAAATTAAATAAGTTACTAATTTATAAAAATATAAAGGAGATATAGTAAAATGATAGAAAAAATAAAACATGAGAAATACAATATTTTAAAAAGAAATATTATTGAAGATTCTGATTTTACAAAGGAAACAATGTTTATTCTGATTTGTGCAATGATTATAGCTTCAATAGGATTAAATACAAATTCTGTTGCAGTAGTTATTGGAGCAATGTTGATTTCGCCACTAATGGCACCAATTCAGTCGCTAGGATTGGGATTATCAAATGGAAATTTAAAAAGAGTTTATGTATCACTTTTTAGATTGGGAATTTTTATATTAATAAGTGTAGTAAGTTCCACTTTTTATTTTTTAGTAAGCCCTATAAATGATGCAACACCACAGATACTAGCAAGAACTTATCCTACTTTATGGGACGTTTTAATCGCAATTTTTGGTGGAACTGCAGGAGTAATTGCAAAAACTGAAGAAGATGGTGGAAATGTAGTTCCTGGAGTAGCTATTGCAACAGCATTAATGCCTCCTTTGTGTGTAGTAGGATTTGGGATTGCTCATGGGAATCTGAAAATTTTTCTTGGAGCAGGATATTTGTTTATAATAAATACATTTTTTATAATGATAGCAACATTAGTTGGCTTGAGAGTTTATTCTGGAAATATTTTTGGAGCAAGAAATAAAATTTCAATAAAACAACAAATAATACTTTATATAGTAAGTTTAATCATAATTATTCCAAGTATATATACAGCAATAACTTTAGTTCAAGATACAGCGAGAGAAAATTCATTAAAAAAATTTATTTCAAAGCAATTAACGAATTATTATGTTTTTGATAGTTCAATTGATAAAAAATCGAAAACAGTTACTTTAAAAGTTGTAGGAGGAAATTTCAAAAAGCAGGAAATTGAAAAACTTGAGGAAAAGATGGGAAAATACAACTTAGGAAATTATAAATTAAAAATACAGCAGTTATCAAATGAAAAATATTTGACAGCACAGGACTTATCAAAATATTTAAATGAAGAAAAAACAAAAGAAAATACAGAAAGCATTGCATTACCAAGTAAAAATGAAGATCAGGCAATTTTGGAAAGTGATTTAAAAACTGTTGAAAGCGTTTTGTATAAAAATTTTTCAAATAATATTAGTGAAGTTAAAATTGGGAAATTGATAGATGCAAATAATAATGAGAACTTTGTTGTTTTAGTTGTTGGGAATGAAACAATGACAGATGAAATTTCTGAAAAAATAAAAAATCTTGAATTTGATACTGAGAAAAAATATCAAATTATTATTGAAAAAAATAAGCAAGAAAAAGTTAATACATTATCTGAAGAGAATCAAAAATAAATTTTTGAAAAATTAAAGCAACAGAAATTCAATAAAAGTTAGAAAAAAAATAAAAAATCTTGTGAATAAATGGAAAAAATAGATTAAAGCCTTGACAAATGGCTTTATATTTATTATAATAGTTTGTATAAATGTGAAAAAATTATGATTTTTTATAATTATTTTACAACATTGAATTAAAAAATTAATGATAGAAAAATTAGAAAGGAGTCGATAAATAATGGCAGTACCTAAGAAAAGAACTTCTAAAGCAAAAAGAAATATGAGAAGATCACATGATTCTATCAAAGCTCCAAACATTGTTGTAGAAGCTGATGGATCAATAAGAAGACCACACAGATTAAACTTGGAAACAGGAGTTTACAGAGGTAGACAAGTGTTAGCAACTGATGAAGCAACTGATGCTGAATAGTTTGTTGAAGCAGGATTTATGTCTTGCTTTTTTTTGTTTTATTATTTTTCAATTTGAATGTTTTTAGTTGTATTTTTAATAGAATTATGATAGACTTTAATAGATAATTTTTAAACTGAGAATTGGTATAAAATTATAAAGAAATAAAAAAGATAGAGAAAAAATAAAATCTGAGGTGAGATATGAAAGTTGGAATTTTAGGAACAGGATCTTATGTGCCTGAAAAGATAATGACAAACGATGATTTAGCAAAAATTGTGGATACAAATGATGAGTGGATAACAGTTAGAACTGGTATCAAGGAAAGAAGAATTATAGATGAGAATGAAGGAACATCAGATTTGGCATTTAGGGCTGCACAAAAAGCAATTGAGGATGCAGGAATTGATAAAAATGAAATTGACTTAATTATTGTTGCAACTATGACATCTGATTATGGAACTCCATCAACTGCCGCACTTGTTCAGGATAAATTGGGAATAAATGCAGCAGCGTTTGACTTGAGTGCAGCTTGTACTGGGTTTGTTTACGCTTACTCTGCTGGACATAGTTTTGTTAAAGCTGGGATTTATAAGAAAGTGTTAGTTATCGGTGCAGAAGCAATGTCAAGAGTAATTGACTGGACTGACAGGGGAACTTGTATTTTATTTGGAGATGGTGCAGGAGCTGTTGTACTTGGAGAAGTCGAAAATGGAGGATATTTAGCGAGCCATCTTGTAGCTGACGGTTCTGGAGCATGTGAATTATTAGTGCCTGCAGGAGGTACTAAAGAGCCTGTATCTAAAGAAAAAATTGATAATAAAGATATTTATCTGAAAATGAATGGAAGAGAAATATTTAAATTTGCAGTAAGGGTTTTCCCAGAAACTGTAGAAGATGTATTGGCTCAGGCTGGAATAACTGCTGATGATGTTGATCTATTTATTCCACATCAGGCAAATATCAGAATTATTGAGTCAATTGCAAAAAGATTTAATCAGCCACTTGATAAATTTTTTGTAAATTTGGACAAATATGGAAATACTTCGGCTGGATCAATTCCAATAGCACTTGATGAGGCAATAAAGGAAGGAAAACTTAAGAAGGGTGATAAGTTTGTTGCTACTGGATTTGGTGGTGGACTGACTTATGGTTCGATTTTGGTAGAAATTTCAAAATAGTTGTAAAATAACTAGAAATCGAGTTTTTGGTAGAAAAGTTAGAATAATACGAAAAGATAAATTCGAAAAATAGATTGATATGATTTTATGAACTTTTTTAATGAATAAAAATAAAAAATTATAGGAGGAAAATTATGAATTCAAAAATATTTTGGGGATTGGTAATAATTGTTTTAAGTTTGTTTAAATTTATACCTGAGGATATTATGAAATATATTGTAAATTATCAGGTTGTAATGATTCTTGTAGGAGGTTATTTTCTTATTAAGAAGAAAAAACATGGTTGGATTTTCTTGATTGTAGGAATATATTTATATGTTACTCAATATGTATGGGAAGACTTGCCATTATTTATAGTTCCATTAGTTTTAGGGCTAGTTGTCTTTGGACTTGGTGTAAAGGAAATTACTGATAAAAATAAATTAACTAAATTTAGCAGCAAAGATGTTAAAGAATCAAAAAATGAAGAAATAGTAGATGCAGAAGAAGTAAAAAAATAAATACAATGAATATTTATTTAAAATCACTTGAATTTTTTCAAAATTAAAATAATAAATTAATAAATTTTAAGGTTTAAGTAGAATTAAAATGAATAATTTTATTATAAAAAATATGAAAATAAGAGGAGAGCTTTATGTCAAAAATTGCTTTTGTATTCCCAGGACAAGGGACTCAGTATGCTGGGATGGGAAAAAAGTTATATGATGAAGTGAACGAGGATAATAAAAAATTAATTGATGAGATTTTTAAAAATAATGAAGATGTGAAAAGAGTTATTTTTGAGGGAACAGATGACGAGCTGAAAAATACAAAATATGCACAGCCTGCAATCGCACTATTTTCAGTTGTTTTAACAAAATTATTGAAAGAAAAAGGTATAAATCCTGATTTTGTGGCTGGACATAGTTTGGGAGAGTACAGTTCCTTATATGCGGCTGGAGTTTTAAATGAAACTGATACGCTAAAATTGATTTCAAAAAGAGGGGAAATAATGAACAGTGCCAATATTGACGGTGGAATGGCTGCAATATTGGGGCTTAGTGCAGAAGATGTGGAAAATATATGTAGTGAAATTGATGGAATTGTGGAAGCAGTAAACTATAATGAGCCAAAACAGACAGTTATTGCTGGAGAGAAAGAAGTAATTGAAAAAAATCTTGAACTGTTTAAGGAAAAAGGAGCAAGAAGAGCATTGCCTTTAGCAGTTTCAGGACCTTTCCATTCATCATTAATGAAACCTGTTGCAGAAATTTTAAAAAAAGAATTTGAAAATTACACTTGGAATAATCCAGTGACTCCGATTATTGCAAATACCACAGCAAATGTTTTAAATTCTGCTGATGAAATCCAAAATGAACTATATAATCAAACATTCGGACCAGTAAAATGGGTAGATACAATAAATAAACTGGCTGAAAATGGAGTTACAAAAATCTATGAAATCGGACCTGGAAAGGTATTGGCAGGACTAATTAAGAAAATTAATAAAGAAATTGAAGTTATTAATATAGAAAATGTTGAAAATTTATCAGATTTAATAGACTAATAAATACTTTTTCTTTTAGAAAAACTTTGTTTTCAAAATATAAAAAAATTAAAATTTTAAAAATAAGAAAAGCGTGATAAAGGCTGACTTGGAAGTAAGTTTCTAGGTACAGTCTTTTTTTATATAAAAAACTATAACTTATAAAAAATTTAATAAATTTTAAAAATAATTTAATTTATATATTGACTTTTATTTAAAAATATAGTATAAATTATTAAATAGAAATTAATAAAAAGAGGTGGGTAATTATGGATAAGGTTTCAAAAAAAGAAAAGAGTAAAATTGAAAAAATGAAAAGAAGGGAGAAAATCAAAGGATTAAAGGAAAGGGAAAAAGGGTTTACGCTCGTAGAGGTAATACTAGTAGTAGCGATTATTACGATAATATCGGCAATTGCAGTGCCACAAGTTGGGAAGTATTTGAATAAGGCTAATAGAAGTAAGGTAATTGGAGCAGTTGCAGAGCTTAATAATACTACAACTTCTTGGAGCATTGATCATGGTGGAGATGCACCTAAGAATTTACAAGATATTTTAACAGAGCATGGGAATCTTAATAAACTTGGAATTGGGCTAGATAGCAACGGAAAATTTAAGATTGGTAATATTGAAGGAAATATAGTTTATCAAAATGGAGAGGTTTTTGCCAAAGTATCTGCAGGAAGTAAGGCTTTTGCAGGGGAAGAAATTAGGAAATAATGAATATTGTGCTTGAAATTGTAAAATATTGTATTTTTTTTAGAATTATCTGGATTGATTTGAAAAAAAGGATTATTCCTGAAGAAAGTTTTGTTATTTTACTTGCATTAGGATTGATATCAGCAATTCAAAATACCAATTTAGAAGGTTATTATCTGGGAATTTGTGCTTATTCAATGCCAATGGTAGTGCTTTATATTTTAGAAGATTATTTTGGAAAAACACTGATAGGCTTTGGGGATGTGAAACTGATGATGGGAATTGGCGGTATTTTGGGATATTTTGGAATGGAGAAGATTGTAAATTTTTATATGATTTTGTATATTTTTTCTGGAATAGTTGCTTTTTTATTTTTATTTTTGAAAAAGTGGAAAAAGTATGAATATATTCCATTTGCACCGTTTATAATCATAAGTTATGTTATTTTTGTGATTTTTGGAAAATAAAAGATAGGGAAAATATGAGAAGGAATAGTGGAGAAACATTAATTGAGAGTTTGATTTCAATGTTTTTTGTAACAGTTATCATTGTACCATTTGCAAATTTATTTTTACAGACATTTAAAACGGATATCAAAGTCGATAATTTAAATGAAAAGAATGTAAATATTGAAAATATGGCTGAAATATTAAAGGCAAAAAAATATAATGAAATTGTAAATTTTATTGGAAAATATGAGATTTCAAAAGTAGAGGATTTTTATAATAGATTTGCAATTGAGAAAAAATATCAATTTTTGAAAAAATTGGAACAAAAGCGAGATAAACGGGGAAAGTTTCAGGAAGATAAAATAAATGTGGAAATAAAGAGGACGGATGGGTATTTTATGAATGAGTTTGGACAGAAAGAATATATTTTTGAAATAAATATTGATAAAATAAAGGATTATTATTTTCCAAATATTGATGAAAGCAGTTAGAAAATTAGTTTGTAGGAGGAAAATAAATGAAAAAAAGAGAAGGATATTTATTAGTCGAAATATTAATAAGTATGTTTATATTTTCTGTTCTTGTATTCGTAATTTCTGTGTTCTTAAAACGTGTGGTTATTGTGGAAAAGGCAAAGAAGGATAATCAGAAAATGTATGAGAAAATGTATTTTTCGATGGATAAAATTGTTTTGGATATAAAGAATAGAGATATTCAGAGATTTTCATATGAGGGAGAGAATAATAATATTTTTGTTAAAGAAAATCAAATAGTTTTTAAATTGAATGAGCTATTTTACAAAATTGAATTTGATAAAGGAAAATTGTATATTTCTGATGCAGAAAATTTAAAAAAGTTTGGAAGTAGAGCAGAAATTGGAAAATTTCGTGAGGCAAAGTTTGAGAAAGTGGGAGAATTACTTATTATTAAGTTAAAAGACAATAAAAATGAGAGTATTAGAACTGTGAGAATTTAAATTGAGGTTTTGGATAATGAGAAATAGATATTTTAGGTTATTGAAAAATATAAATCTTGGGGGAAAAAATAAGAATATAAAAAAAAGAAATGAGGGGGCTAGCCTTGTTTATGTTTTGGTAATTTTGTCAATAATTTCAGCATTTTCAATTAATTTTGCTTACTATGTGCGACAGAAAAAGGAAATGGTGTTTTTGAAAAGCCAAAAGGAAAATAATGTCGAGAAGAAATATTTGATACATAAGGAAAATCAGAATGTAGAACGAATTTTGAATAAAGGGATTTTATTTGATGGGAATACAGTTCTGTTAGATAGGAGAGAGCGATATTTTGATAGTGCTTTAAAAAAAGATGGGCAAGCTGTTGAGATAAAAAATTTGATTTTTTTAGCAAAAAATACTGAAAGTGTTGGGAATTACAAGGTTAAGTCAATAAGGGACAGCAATGATAATGAATATTCATTACCACTTGAAGAAAATAAGGTTTATAGTGAATTGAAAGTTATTTTTGCAAGGAAAATTTTGAATGAAGAGATATTGTTTCAGGAAAAAGTAGAGTTTAGGAGATTAAGTTCGCTGGAAGTGGAAATGAGGGTTTTGGAATCAGGTTTTTTATAGAACTGTTCAAAATGAAATACTCAGAAATAAAATAAAATATTAAAGGGGGAGTGATGGGAGAAAAAATAAAAATATATATAAGAAGTAAAAATAAAATTTATATATATTTTAACGAAGAAATATATTTTTTTGAAAATCAGGAGCTGGAAATGGCTTTAGAATCGTTTTTTGAGGAAAATCAGATTGAAAAAAATACGAAAGCGACTGTAATTTTACATTTTTCATATTTTTTATTTAGTAATTTTGGAGAAAATGTGGAAAAATCTGATAAAAAAGAAAATAATGTTGAAAAGTTAGAGAAAAAGTCTGTAAATTTAGAAGGTATTTCAGAAATTTTTAAGAAAAAGATTAATTTAGTAAATAGAAAATTCGTTATAAATCATTTGGAAAATCAATTTTTAGATATTTATTTGGATAAAAGGGAGATTAATAAAGTAAAAAATTGTTTGAAAAAATATTCTGTGGTAATTTCGGAGCTGAAAATAGATTTTGATGCTGTTTATAATTATTATAAGGACGGAAATTTTGAAATAAATCAGAGTGAAAATTTTGAAAACGAAAATAATTTTTTGGGAAATGAAGAAAATTTTCAGAATGTGTTAGGAAATTTTGAAGGCATTCAGGAAACAGGAGTTATTAAAAAATTAGATATTGATAGGAATTTTGGTGAAATAGAGGAAATTGATATAAATGAAGAGAGTAGTGATAATCAAGGAATTTTTGATAATGGTGTAAAGTTAGTGAATAAAAGTGATAGAATAGAGATTTTACAGATTGGAGAAGAAAATAGCCTTAGGATTTTAATTGTGGATGAGAAAATTGCTGAAATGGAAAAAATTGAGCTGAAAATTGAGGATGTGGATGATGTTGAAAACTTTGATTTCGGAGATATGATAGTTGTTGGAAGTGGAGAAAATGATGTAAAAGTTATATTTACAGGGGCTGAACTTTCGGATAGTCCTGATTTTGTGAAGAAAACGGCAATTTTTGATAAAGAGAGCGTAAAAAATATAAAACTTTCGGATATTGTTATTGCTGGAATTTGTGTCATTGCGTATTTTGGGATTTATAATTCAATTCCGCTTCAGAAAAAAACTGTTGAAAATGAAATTATTCAGAAGGAGATAAAATCGCTGGAAAAGGATTATTTAAATAAGAAGGCAGAGGAAATTCCAGATTATTCAAAGGAGCTTGCCACACTTCGTGAAATTGATGAAGGGATAAAAAGGAGAGAATATTATTCGGTTATAAAATTTTTGGTTGAAAATAGTAAAAATGGTATTGGTTATACGAAAATTAATTATGAGAATACAAAGTGGACTGTACAGGGGGAGATGGAGAATTTTAGTAATTTTGAAAAATTTGAGAATAATATTCTGAAAAAATATCCAAGCTCTGAATTGGGGTATTTGAAGGATAATGATATTGCAACGGTTTTTGAGTATGTACTTGAACCATTTTAAATTGATAATTATTAAATAGTTTAAGCTAAACAGTCAGAAATTTTTAAGTTTTACTGCGTGATTAAACTTTTTAATAGAATAAAGATATATAGGAAGAAATAGGATGATAAAATTAAATTTGAAGATATTGATACTTGTGGCTGGAGTTGTATTTATGCTGATAAGTATTAACAAAAAGTATGGGAAATATAAGGAAGTTTTGAATAATAGAAAGATTTTGATTGAGAATAAAAGGAATCTAGAAAGTAAGATTGTAGATGTAGTAGAGGAGAAAAAGTCAGAACGTGAAAGAATTATGGGAGAATACAATCAAATATTGGCATTGACTCAAAGATTGTCGTTTTTGTCAATAAAAAATGAATCTGAATTTAAAAAGATGATTTATGTGTTTTCGCATGACAGCGGGCTTAAAATGAAGGAAATCTCAAAATCGGAAAATGTGTGGGAACGCAATGGGTATAGGCTCAAATATATTCATTTTACGATGTATGGAAGTCTTAATGATTTTGGGAAGTTTATTTATTTTGTGAATAAAAGTAGAAAATATATTGATACTTCCAAAATGTTTATGGAACTCACAAGCGATGGATTTAAAATTTCGCTTGGCTTTATAGAGAAAGTTATAGACAAAAAGAAAATTAATGCTGAAAATAAAGGGAAAATTGCATAAATCATATATTTGAAAGTGGGGATTAAAATTTTGAAAAAAAAGAGAAGTTACAGATTGTTAATTGTTTGCTTTTTGGCTTTTTTGCTTGCTTTGAGTAATATTTTTGGAGCAAAAACAGCTGATTACGTAAATAAGAGTGATGTGGAAAATGCTAAAAAAATATTTATTTATGAAGTTCCGAAGAAAGTGCAGGCTGAAAAAAAGGAAAATAGTGATAATAAGAGGAAAAATAGTAATAAGCAGGATAATAAAAATAATAATCCTGTAACTAAAAAAGATGAAAATAAGAGTCAGGGACAGAATCAGAATAATGCACAGCAGACTGTAAAGGAAGTAAAAAAGAAAACTGGGGAAGTTGACTTGGAATACAGAAATGTAAAGGATATTACCGAGGCACTTAATGGATTTTTTGGATTTGAAGTTATTGGAATTGATAATAAAGTAATTTTTAGTGGAGATGAGAGTAAAGTTGAGGAGATGAAAAGGATTATAAAGTCGCTGGATAAGGAAAAGGAGCAGATTATAATAAAGGGAACTATAATTGATACAAGTTCAAATCTGTTTGAGCGACTTGGAATCGACTGGAGCATAAATAGTAATAATTCTAATGCGACTAAGGATAATTTGGTAGCAAAATTTTTAAATGGAGAAGTTTCGATTGCGTCAATTTTTTCAAAAGGAGGACGATTTTTAGGAATAGATTTTAACTTGCTGAAAGAAAATGGAGATATACGGATAGAAGCAATGCCGACACTTATGATTATGGAAAATGAGGAAGGAGAATTAAAGGTTACAGAGGAAGTGCTTGTTGGAGAAAAAAAGACTACAAAGAAAGATATGGAATATGTAGAGCCGATTTTTTCTGAAGCAGGTATAGTCTTTAGGATAAATCCTGAAATTAGAAAAATTAATGGAATAAAGAAAATTCTGCTTAAAATTGATACAGAAATAAGCAACTTTAAGCTGACTTCAAGCTATAATGCATCTTCTGGAGCTAAACAGAAGAATCAGACTAAAACAACAATTACGTTGAATAATGGTGGTTCAACTTTTATTGGAGGGCTAAAGCAGGATGTGAGCAAGGAAACGATAAGAAGAGTGCCAGTATTATCAAAAATTCCTATAATTGGTCCATTGTTTAAGTATCGACGTACTAATAGGGAAATGCGGGATATTTACATTGAAATTGAAGCAGTAATTCAAGATAAAACTTAATAAAAAAATAATCATTTTAAATTTTTTTCAGTTCAAATGAAAAACTTTACAAATTATACTGCAAATTTCCAAAATATGTAGTATAATACTAAATAAAGATTTAAAATTAAAAATATAATTGAAAATTTTAAATTAATGAATTTGAATTAAGGAAAGGAAAAAAATGATTTCAATTCAAAGACTTGAAGAAATAATAAAAAAATTTAACAGTGTTAGGATTGCTGTAATTGGTGATATGATGCTAGATGAATATCTAATTGGGAAAGTTAACAGGATTTCTCCAGAGGCACCTGTTCCGATTGTGAATATTGAAGAGGAAAGATTTGTATTGGGAGGAGCTTCAAATGTAGCAAATAACTTAACTTCGCTTGAAGCAAAAGTTTTTGTTTACGGAGTAATTGGTAATGATGCAAATGGAGAAAAATTTATAAAGGAACTTGAAGATAAAAACGTTAATCCTGATGGAATTGTTAAGGATGAAACACGTCCAACAATTATTAAAAGCAGAGTTTTGTCACAAGGTCAACAGTTACTTAGATTGGATTGGGAAAAAGATACTGACATTTCAGAAGATATTCAAAATCAACTTTTAGAAAACTTTGAAAAAAATATTGAAAATATTGATGCAGTACTGATTTCTGATTATAATAAAGGGCTTCTTACAAAATATTTATCAGAAAAAGTAATTGAGATAGCAAAGAAACATAATAAAAAAGTAATGGTTGATCCAAAGCCGCAAAACTTTAAAAATTATGTTGGAGCAACTTCAATGACTCCGAACAGAAAAGAAATTTTGGATTATTTTGGAATGAAAAAATTTACGAGCGAGGAAGAAATTGCTGAAAAAATGGCTCAGTTAAAGGATGATTTAAAACTAGACAGTGTTGTGCTTACTCGAAGTGAAGAAGGAGTTTCGTTATTTAGAACAAAACATAAGAGGATACCGACTGTAGCAAGGGAAGTTTATGATGTTACAGGAGCTGGAGATACCTTTATATCGACATTTTTGCTTTCAATATGTGCTGGAGCGGATTTATATGAGGCTGGAGTAATTGCAAATATGGCATCTGGAATTGTAGTGGCAAAAATAGGAACGGCTACAGCAACGCAAGATGAAATAATAGAATTTTACAAGGATAATGATAGTATATTAAAAAATATATAAAAATGAAATGTCCTTTATTTTAAAGGTTTTTTAAAATAAAAAAATACAAATAAAAATTTAAAAAGAAAAGGAAGTGAAATTATGGCAATTATTGCAGCAGTTGAAGCTGGGGGAACAAAATTTATATGTGGATTGGGAACTGAAGACGGAAAAATCATTGACAGGGTAAGTATTCCAACTACAACTCCTGAAGAAACAATGGCACAAGTTATTGAATACTTTAAAGACAAGGAATTTGATGTAATGGGTGTTGGAAGCTTTGGACCGATTGATCCTGTAAAAGGCTCTAAAACTTACGGATATATTACAAAAACTCCAAAGCCTTACTGGAGCGATTATGATTTGATAGGAGAGTTGAAAAAACATTATGATGTTCCGATGGAATTTGATACAGATGTGAATGGAGCAGCACTTGCAGAAAGCTGGTGGGGTGCTGGAGAAAATTTGAAAAATGTTATGTATATTACTGTTGGAACTGGAATTGGGGCTGGAGCAGTTGTTGATGGTAAAATGCTTCAAGGTTTGACTCACCCTGAAATGGGACATATATTCTTGAAAAGACATAAAGACGATAAATTTGAAGGAAGATGCCCTTTCCATAAGGACTGTATGGAAGGAATGGCAGCAGGGCCTGCGATAGAAGATAGATGGGGTAAAAAAGGATTTGAACTTGCTGATAGAGATGAAGTTTGGGACATGGAAGCATATTACTTGGCTCAGGCTGTTGTGAATTATACTTTAATTTTATCGCCACAAAAAATAATTATGGGTGGAGGAGTTATGAAACAGCAGCAATTGTTCCCGTTAATTAGAAAATATGTACTGGAATTTTTAAACGGTTATGTTCAAAAAGAGGAAATTTTAGAAAAAATTGAAGATTATGTCGTTTATCCAGGGCTTGGGGATGAAGCTGGATTTATCGGATCGATTGCATTGGGAAAAATTGCGTTGGAAAACAGTAAAAAATAATGATTGATTTGTAATTAATCAAGGGGGGATTAATTAAAATGATAAATATTGTAAAGAATAATAAAAGTGGAATTAATGAAAAGGAATTGTTATCATTTACCAAAAGTGTGTATTATTTATTAAATGGTAAAATTTCACTAATTGATACACTTGGAATTGTTGCACAGAATTATAGCGGAGATTTGAAAAGTAAGATAATTCGCACAAAACAGCAGATTGAAAAGGGAGTTTCTCTTCATAGGGCTTTTTCAAAGATTACTGCAAATAAGGAATTTATGGAAATGATTAAAATTGGGGAAGAAACTGGAAATTTGGAAATAGTCTTTAAGAATCTGTATGAAAAGTACGAGTTTAATCAGAAAATAAAAAAAGATGTGAAAAATTTGAGCATTTATCCAGTAACAGTTATAATTACAGCATTAATTATTGTATTCATACTGTTAAAATTTGTAGTGCCTAAATTTGTGGTAATTTATTCTGATATTGGTCAGGAATTGCCAAAAATTACGCAAATTGTGATAAATATTAGTAAAATAACTGATAAATATGGTGTCTTTATTTTAATTGCCATAATTTTTTTAATTTTTGGATTAAAGAATTGGAAAGAAAAAAATGAAAAGAATTTTGAAAAATTTTTTTTAAAAACAAAAATGATTGGACAAATGTATAAAAATATTTGCATATTGAATTTTACTAGAAATATGTATTCTTTGACAGATGCCAATGTTCCATTGATTCAATCTTTAAAAATGTGTACGAATTCCAAAAGTCATATATTGAATGAAGAAGTAAAAAAGATTATTTTTAAAATAGAAAAAGGAGAAAGTATCCAAAAATCTTTTGAAAATACAACTTTTTTTGATAATGAATATATTAGTTTTCTTACTATTGGAGAAAAGACTGGAGAAATGAAAATTTCTTTTTTTAATTTAAATGAAATTTATTATGAAAAAGTGAGTGAAAAGATAAAATGGTTCTTGAAAATGTTTGAGCCACTTTCTATAATTTTTATTGGAGTAATTATCGGAATTATTGTATTTTCAGTTATGTTGCCTATTTTTAAAATGGGGGAAATGCTGTAAATATTAAATTAAAAATATGAAAAATTAAAGTTAGAAATGAAAATATTGGATTTAACACAAATAATGTAAATACAGGATTTGTTATTAACCGCTCTTAATATAAAAGAAGTAAAAATTCTTTATAAATAAAATATAATATAATATATGGTTTATAAAATGGAATAAATTACTGATTTATCTAAAATAATTTGGATTAAAGCAAAGTTTAAAGTTGAAATCAAAAGTTATGAGTATAATGTTCAAATCTTATAGATTCAATTTTAAATGGATGTTAATATACAATGAAAGAAAAAGGGAAAATTTATGATAGAAAATTTTATAGAATCATCAAAATATGCACAGAATTTGTTTAAAATAAGGAATGAAATTATACAGGATATAAAAAATGAAAGTTTGGAACAAAATGTGCCAATTATTACAGATGAAGTGCTAAATTATATGATTTTTACAGCTAGAAATATTAAAGCTGAAAATATTTTGGAAATTGGAACTGCAACAGGATACTCGGGGCTATTTTTGGCACAAATTGCTAATGAAAATGGCGGGTTTTTGACAACAATGGAAATTGATGAAATTCGTTATGGAAAAGCTGTGGAAAATTTCAAGAAACTTGGATTATTCAAAAAGAATAAGATGATTTTGGGAGATGCTTTGGAGGAAATTCCAAAACTTAATAAAAATATGAAATATGATTTTATTTTTATTGATGCGTCGAAAGGTCAGTATTTGAAGTTTTTTGAAATGAGTTATGAACTTCTCAATGAAAATGGAATTATTTTTATTGATAATCTAATGTTTCGTGGGCTGGTTGCGGTAGATAAGGAAGAAATTCCGAAAAGATATAAGACAATTGTAAAAAGGCTTAAAGAATTTATAGAAAAATTGAATGAAGAGTATAATTTTGTATTGCTGCCGTTTGGAGATGGAGTTGGAATAGTAAAAAAATAAATATTCAGTGTTAGCCACTCAACTTAAAAATTGGAGTGAAAATGTGTAAAAAAGCAATAGATTACCTTAGATATAGTCTAATTTTCCACTTTTGTTTTAAACTGGAATTGTTATAAAGAGGTTTGAATTATAATATAATTTTGTAAATATGGGAAAGAGAAGTGAGGAGAAATGAAATTTCTTTTGTATAATATTCGATATGGAACAGGAAAGTATCTGAATCAACCGTTTAAGCATATACGAGGATATTTAGGGCATTCAGTAAAACACATTTATCGGATTGGTAAATTTATAAATAAGTATAAGCCTGATATTGTGGGACTTGTAGAAGTTGATCTTGGTTCATTTAGAATGTATAGTAGAAATCAGGCTACACTTCTTGGAAGAATTACTAGAAATAATAATGTTTATCAGTATAAATATGAGGAAGATTCTAACTATATGAAATTTCCGATGGTAAGAAAGCAGGGAAATGCCTTACTTTCTAAAAAACCTGTTTTACGGGAAGAATTTCATTATCTGGATATTGGAATGAAAAAATTGATTATTGAGGTGGAAACAAAAGATGTAGTAGTGTTTTTAGTTCATTTGGCACTTGGTGGGAAAACAAGACAGAAACAGATTGTGCAGCTTTATAATATTATAAAAAATTGTGAAAAGCCAGTTATAGTTGCTGGAGATTTTAATGTGTTCTGGGGAGAAGAGGAAATTGAGATGTTTTTAGAGGCCTCCGATTTAAAAAATGTAAATACAAGGAAAGATCCAACTTTTCCAAGTTGGAATCCCAAACGTGAACTTGATTTTGTGCTTTGTTCCAAAGAAATAAAAGTAAAAAGTTATGAAGTTATACAAACTCAGCTTTCAGATCATTTGCCAATATTAGTTGATTTTGAAATTATGCATTGATTATTGGTCTTTTACTTTTTATAAAAAATATAGAAGATATAAAATAACGTACATACACAGACGATTATTACAAATTATAAGTTAGTTAGACTTATATAGAAAGAATAAAAAAATCATAGTTAAAGAGGGGGATTTATGAAAATTTTTAGAAAAATTGTAATATCAACTATTTTAATTAACTGTATAGTTTTTGGCGATTCAAATATTGAAAATAAAATTGCTCAAATTAGGAAAGATTATACAAGTACGAATGCTGTAAAAAATTATGTAGTAAAAGAAATTGAAGATAGTGAAAAGAGCACAGATGGTGGTGCTATAAAATATTATTTTCAAAATGGAACTATTAAAAAAATTATAACGGAATATTATAGTGAAAGCTGGAATAGTTTAATAGAATACTATATAAAAAATGGAAAAGTTTATTTTATTTATGATAGAACTCAAAAATATAATGTTCCGTATTATATAAATGCGAATTGGTATAAAGAAAACAATCTGAAAGTTGGAGAGGTTTTCAATAGTAAAAAATCAAAAATTACTGAAAAAAGATACTATTTTGATGAGAATGAAAAACTGATTCAATATATTATAGGGAATAAAAGAATTGATGAAAATATTCAAAAATTGAAGGAAATTGAAAAAAATGTGTTAAGTGAGTATTTTAAAATAAAAAATAAAAATTAAACAGATACATTATAAATTTTCAATCTTTTTAGATTCATAGATTTTATAATTGAGAAATTGTGATATTATTTGAATTTATTAAAAAAATTTAAAGCATAAAATAAGATTGTATAATATATTACGACAAACTAAAAAAATATAAAAAAATAAGAATAATATGTTGAAAATTTGGGAAAAATGTACTAAAATGATATTGAAGATTTGATATTCAGAAAGGAGATATTGGTGAAATCAATTATAAAAAAAGTATCAGTATTAGCAATTACGGTTTTAATGGCAACTACATTAAATGCCTCTAATATTATTATGGGAAATAATCATAATGCATCAAAAATTGATAATCAAAAAGTAACAAAGAGCAAAGAATTAAGAGGAGTGTGGGTAGCCAGTGTAAGTAATATTGATTGGCCGTCAAAAAAAGGACTTAGTGTTGAGCAGCAAAAAAGAGAATTTTTAACAATTCTTGATAATGTGAAAAAATGGAATATGAACGCAGTATTTGTGCAAATTAAGCCATCAGGAGATGCTTTTTATCCATCTAAATATGCACCTTGGTCTGAGTACTTAACAGGGACTCAAGGGATAAATCCAGGATACGATCCGCTAAAATTCATGGTAGAAGAAGCACATAAGAGAGGGATAGAATTTCATGCATGGTTTAATCCATACAGACTTTCGGTATCTAGTTCAAGAGATAAATTATCAAAAGATAATATTGGACGTAAAAAACCAGAATGGACAGTAGCTTATGGAGGTCAATTGTACTTAAATCCAGGCATTCCTGAAGTTAATGACTATGTTGTAAACAGTATCGTTGAAGTTGTAAAAAATTATGATGTTGATGGCGTTCATATGGATGATTATTTTTATCCATATAAAGTTAAAAATCAAGAATATCCTGATTCTGCACAGTATCAGAAATATGGACATAAATTTTCATCAGTTGGTGACTGGAGAAGAGACAATGTAAATAAATTAGTTGAGAAATTGCATTCTTCTATAAAAAAAGAAAATGAAAATGTAGAATTTGGAATAAGTCCTTTTGGAGTATGGAGAAATGCGTCTACTGATCCATCTAGAGGTTCTGAAACAAAAGCTGGAGTTCAAAACTACGATGATTTATATGCAGATATTTTATTGTGGATGAATAAAGGGTGGATAGATTATGTAGCACCGCAAATTTACTGGAATCAGGGTCATAAAGCTGCTGAGTATAATACGCTTGTGAAATGGTGGAGTAAATATGCAGGTCAAACAAAAACAAATCTATATATAGGACAAGCTGCATACAAAGTTAATGATTGGCAAAATGCAAAAGAATTAATAAATCAGGTAAATTTCAACAGAAATTATCCAGAAGTAAAAGGAAGCATATTCTTTAGCTATAAATCATTATTAACTAATCCTAAAAATGCAACAAGCAGTTTAGCACAAGGGCCTTATGCTAATAGAGAAAATCAAGAGTTCTAATTACAGAATAAAAAAAGATTAAAGAAAAGGAGAAATCAGTAATATTGAAGTTGTTATGACTTCAGTAGTGCTGATTTTTTTTATAATTTATAAAAGTTTTGAATAAAATTTGAAAAATATAAAAAATTGGATATAATATAGAGTGTAAATGTAAAAATAAGTTTGTGTTTTTTATAAGGCAGTTTTCGAAATTAAATAGAAAAGTTTAATAATAGACTTAAAAAATATCAGAATCTTGTTTGAAAAAATATTTATTTTATCTTATAGTTTATTATTAAATAAGTTTATATATAGTTTAAAATATTGAAAAAGAATTAAAAATAGGAGGAAAGTACTATGAAAAAGGAATCTGATTCTTTTAACAGAATTAAACTGAAAAATAAAATACAGGGAATGTTAGAAGACACACTATCCAAAGGAACTGTATCAATAATAGCATGGCTTGCTGTAACAATGATTCTTACAGTTGTTGTATTTTCATTTGTATTAGTTTTGATGAATTTGAGACCTGATAATGAAACTGGAAGTTTAAGTTTAATTGAAGCGATTTGGCAAAATTTCTTGCGTGTAATAGATCCAGGTGGTTTGCAAAATGACAGATTATGGGGATATAGAATTGTGTCAGCTGTAGTTACGTTACTTGGAGTATTAATCTTTGGTGCATTAGTTGGAGTTTTGACAACAGGGCTTGATAATTTATTTATTGAAATCCGTAAAGGGAAAACAGAGATTGTAAAAAAAGATTTTACGCTTATTTTGGGATGGAATCCAACAATATTTAAGATAATAAGTGAACTTGTTATTTCAAATGCAAATCATAAAAATAAAAAAATAGTGATACTTTCTAAAAATGATAAAATAAAAATGGAAGACGAAATAAATTTAAGAATAAATCAAAAAGAACTTTTGAAAAATTTTCATAATTCTCTAGATGGAAAAGCTCATAAAACTTATCAAACTAAAATATATTGCCGTTCAGGAAGTATAATAGATATAGATGACTTAAATATTGTTCATCCTGAGAATGCAGAATCAATAATTATACTTTCCTCAGAAGAAGATAGAGAAGATATAAATACTATAAAATGTATTTTAGCGTTAAGAAAAAAAGCTAAAAAAATAATTACAGAAATAAAAGATGAACATAATAAAGAATTGATGGATTTTTGCTTCCAAAATCAAGAAAATCAGAATATACTTTATATTCCAAGTGAAAAGTGGTTATCACGGATTACAGCACAAGCAAGTAGACAGCCAGGATTTAGTGTTATTGCAACAGAAATTTTAAATTATGATAATGATGAAATTTATTTTTCTAAAGTTGGTAAGGAGCTAATAGGAAAAACATTTAAGGAAATTTCATTAAATTGCATTACAAGCATTGTATTAGGAATATGTAAGAAAAATTTGGATAAAAATAACTTGAAAGAAATTTATCAAACAGAAATGGCAGAGGGCAAGTTATCAGGAATACAAAAAAATATAATTTTAAATCCTTACGAAAAATTTAATAATAATATAATAGATGGTGAAAATATAGGATGTGTAATAGAGGAAGGAGATGAGCTTATTCTTTTTCAGTCTGACGATGGTTATCCTGAATTCCATTTTGAAGAGTTAAAAATAGAAAAATTTCAATGGAAAAGTGGTACGGAAGATGTAATTTTGCCTAAAAGCAAGACATTAATTTTAGGCTATAATAAAAGAATATATAAAATAATTGACGAACTTTACGAATATGTGAGTGTAGATTCAGAAGTTCATATAATTGCAAAGATGGATAAGGAAGTGGAAAAACATTTGAAGAATAATTTGGGGTACGAAAATGTAAAAAATGAAGATATAACAGATTATAGAATTTCTGAAAAAGAGTATATTGAAGAAAAATTCAATCTTGAAAGTTACGAAAGTATTATAATTTTAGGTTATGATGATCTTGAAACACAAGAAAAGGATGCTAAATCAATGCTTACAATGTTATTAATAAAAAAAATGCTAGAAAAAAATAATAAATGTGCATTGAAAGAAAAAAGCATTGTCATCGAAATATACGATGAAAAAAATAGAGAAATTGTAGAATTAACAGAAGTGTCTGATTATATAATAAGTGACACTATAATAAGTTCAGTAATTAGTCAGCTGTCTGAAGAAAAAAGACTTTATTATGTTTTTGACGAATTATTTAGCGGAGAAGGCTGTGAAATTTATATGTTTTCAGCAGATAACTATATTGAAAATTTTGACAGAGAATACACTTTTAAAGAACTTTCTACAATTGTAGCAAATGAAGGAACTATTTTATTAGGATATAGAGATATGGATGAAAGAGTGGAAAAGAAAAATGATTATGGTGTTCATTTAAATGTAAGCAAGAATAAGAAGATTAGATTAAATAAAAATGATAAATTAATTGTACTGTTTGAAGGAGGCAATGAGAAAAATAAAAAGAAAGTGATTTAATTAATTTGCTATTTGGTATGGGAAAATACAGAGAAAAGTGCTTAAATAAAGGAATAAATTGAATAAAAATAAAATTTGCAAAATAAATTCAATTGGAGTATAATAATTCTATATAACAAACAATATTGAATCTTTGCTCAAAGTTGGGAGAAAGGAGGGAGATAATGAAAAATAAAATTTTAAAATTTTTGGGATTTTTATTTCTTATGATGATTGTTGTGAATATAATTTTATCAATTATTTCCACATTTTTACCAGTAAAATTTGAATCACCAAGTTCAGTTGTTGAAGCACCACATTATTTTAATTTTGTTTTTGGGAACTTTAAATTTTCGCTTAGCCAGACAGTACTTAATACTTGGGCAGTTATGCTGATAATTATATTTATCGTAAGAGCAGGGACAAAGAATATAAGTGTAGAAAAGCCTAGTAAAATGCAAATTGTTATGGAAGAATACTATCATTTTATTGAAAATACCTTTTTGACTACCTTTGGAAAACATAAAAAAACTTATATACCATTTTTTGCAGCATTGTTTGCATCTATAATGTTTTCGAATTTAAGTACTTTCCTATTTCCATTTATCATGATGTCAGTTAAGGAGAATGGAATTAGAACAGTAAAACCATTTTTTAGAACGCCAACAGCAGATCCAAATACAACAATTGGGCTATCGCTTGTGGTAATTGTTGTTTTCTTGGCAGTTTCTATAAAGCAAAAAGGTCTAAAAGGATATATAAAATCATTGTTTGAGCCAATGTGGTTTATGTTTCCGTTAAATATTGTGGATATTTTTTCAAAAGTACTGAACACTTCAATGCGGCTATTTGGAAATATGCTGGCAGGACTTGTAATTGTAGGACTATTATATAGCCTTGTTGGACGTGGATTGCTTCAGTCCATGACAAATAATATGCTGAAAGGAAGTTTTTCTTTTTCAGTTGGATGGCCGATGCTTATACAGCTATATTTAGATTTATTTATCGGTATAGTACAGGCTTTTGTATTTACAATACTTTCTTCAGTTTATATAAGTGAAGCATTAGGTGAGGAAGAATAGAATTAAAAATTATAGTTTTGTAATTCTTTTATATGTTCAAAGTCTTTAATTTTAGGGATTTTGTATAAATAAGAGCATTATGATATAAAAATTATGTTTAATAAAAAATAAATTAATAAAAATTAGGAGGATTAGAGAATGGAAGGAATAGTTCAAGCAGCAGCTTTATTAGGAGCAGGAATTGCAGCGATAGGAGGAATTGGAGCAGGATTAGGTCAAGGGATTGCAACTGGTTATGCAGTAGAGGCAGTATCAAGACAGCCTGAAGCAAAACAGGATATTATGCAAACATTAATTACAGGGCTTGCAATTACAGAGTCATCAGCAATTTATGCGTTAGTAATAGCTTTCTTGTTAATTTTCTTGAAAGGGTAAGAAAATAATAAATTTTAGAGAAACAAAAATAGGATTAATAATGTAAATTAAGGAGTAAATATGAATGAAGGAGCAAGATTAGTAAACATTGATTTTACGATGGCTATTCAGATAATAAACTTTATAGTATTAGTCTATTTTTTTTCACGAACTTTTGCAAAAAAGATTGATAAAGTGCTAGAAGATAGAAAAAAACTAGCTTTGTCTGAAATGGAAATTGTTGAAAACGAAAAGGAAAAATTGGAAGAACAGAAAAAAACAATGGAAAAATTGAAAAAGGAATCCAAAAGACGTGCCAATGATATTCTAATAAAAGCCGAAAGACAGGCAGATGACAGAAAAGATCAGATTATATCACAAGCTATGAGTAATCGTGAAAGAATGATGATGAAGGCTGAAGCTGATATTGAGAAAATGCGGCAAAATGCTAAATTTGAACTTCAGAAGGAAGTTGGAGAAATGGCAGTTGAACTTGCAGAAAAAATCATTAAGGAAAATATTGATGAAAAGCAGGATGAAACTATAAATAAGTTTATTGATGAGATAGGAGATTAAAATGGCTAGGGATGAGATTGCAAAAAGATACGCATCAGCAATTTACAATATAGCAAAATCTTCTGACAGTATAAATGAAGTTAGGGAAGTACTAAATATTTTTATGGAAAATTATGAAGAAGAGGAGGAATTTAGAAAAATTTTGGAAGATCCTCTCAAAAAATTTTCAGAAAAAGAAAAGTTTTTAGAAAAATCGTTTGACCATTTTACAAAAGAATCGCTAGGGATAGTTAAGTATATTGTAAGAAAACAGCGTCTATCGTTAGTTGGAGATATAAAGGAATATTTTTTAAAACTTTATTATGAGGAAAATAATAAACTTCCAATAACTGCTATATTTGCAAAAGAGCTATCAGAAAAACAAAGGGAACTGCTAATAGAAAAACTTGAAAAAAAATACGGTAAAAAAATTGTTTTAAATCTTGAAGTTGATAAAGAAATAATCGGTGGAGGGATTTTAAAAATTGGGAATGAAGTTATTAACGGTTCAATAAAAAATCAGATTGAAGAAATGAAGAAAAATTTTTAGAAACGGAGGTGCTTTTCTTTGAGAATCAAGCCAGAAGAAATAAGTAAAATAATCCGAAGCGAAATCGAAAATTACAAAAGTTCACTGGATATTTCCAATACTGGAACAGTCTTGGAAGTAGGAGATGGAATTGCCAGAATCTACGGATTAAGTGACGCTATGGCAGGAGAGCTTTTAGAGTTTGAAAATGGAACGATCGGAATGGCACTAAACTTGGAAGAAAGTAACATTGGAGCAGTAATTTTTGGAAAGACACAAGGGATAAAAGAAGGAAGCATAGTAAAAGGATTGGGAAAAGTAGCTGAAGTTCCAGCTGGAAATGAGCTGCTTGGAAGAGTAGTCGATGCACTTGGTAACCCAATTGATGGAAAAGGGTCGATAACAGCTGATAAATATATGGCGATTGAGAGACAGGCATCAGGAATTATCGCAAGAAAACCTGTTACACAGCCTATGCAGACTGGAATAAAGGCAATAGATGGAATGTTTCCGATTGGAAAAGGACAAAGGGAATTGATAATTGGAGACAGACAGACTGGAAAAACAGCGATTGCTATTGATTCAATTATAAATCAAAAAAATAACGATGTTATATGTATTTATGTAGCAATTGGACAAAAAAGGTCTACAGTTGCACAAATTTATAAAAAACTTGAAGAGGCAGGTGCATTGGAATATACGATTATTGTTGCAGCTACTGCTTCAGAATCAGCGCCACTTCAATATTTAGCACCATATTCAGGGGTTGCTATGGGTGAATATTTTATGGATCAGGGAAAAGATGTGCTAATAGTTTATGATGATTTATCAAAACATGCGGTAGCTTACCGTGAAATGTCATTACTGTTAAAAAGACCGCCAGGAAGGGAAGCATATCCAGGAGACGTTTTCTATCTGCACTCAAGACTTCTTGAAAGAGCAGCAAAATTAAGCGACAAACTTGGTGGAGGTTCAATTACAGCACTTCCAATTGTAGAAACGCAGGCTGGAGATATTTCGGCATATATTCCGACAAATGTTATTTCAATAACAGATGGACAAATATTCTTGGAAACAGATTTATTTAATTCAGGATTCAGACCAGCGATAAATGCAGGAGTTTCTGTATCAAGGGTTGGAGGAGCGGCACAAATTAAGGCTATGAAACAAGTGGCTTCGAAAGTGAAACTAGAACTTGCTCAATACAATGAATTATTAGCATTTACACAGTTTGGATCAGATCTAGATAAAGCAACTAGAGATCAGCTTAACCGTGGATCTAAAATTATGGAAGTATTAAAGCAGCCACAATATACTCCATTTAAAGTTCAGGAACAAGTAATTTCATTTTACTGTGTTACAAATGGATATTTTGATGATGTTCCAACTGAAAAAGTCAGAACATTTGAAAAAGATTTGATAGAAGCACTTAAAAATAATTCAGAAATTTTAACTGAAATTCGTGAGAAGAAAGAATTAGACGATGAAATGAAAAGCAGACTAGATGAATTTATAAAAAACTTTAAAAAAGAATATGTGTGGTAAAGCAGGTGAAATAATATGTCAGCAAATATGAAAGAAATAAAAGAACGTATTGACAGTGTAAAAAATACAAGCCAAATAACAAACGCAATGAATATTGTTTCTTCTACAAAATTTAAAAAATTTCAGGTTTTAACTCTAAAATCTAGAAACTATGCATATGCTGTAAATGAGGCTTTTGATAATTTAGTTGCAAGTCTTAAGGGAAATAAATTTGTAATTTTTGATGGAAAACCAGAAGTTAGAAGAGTCGGAATTATAGTGATGACATCAGATCGTGGGTTATGTGGAAGCTTTAACTCAAATACTTTTAGAAGGCTTGAGAGCATGAGAAAGCAGTTTGAGAAGGAAGGAAAAGATGTTTCAGTTGTAACAATTGGAAGAAAAGCAAAAGAATATTGTAAAAATCGGGATATTAATGTGGATAGTGAGTATACACAGATGATTCCGGAAACAATGTTTGAAACTGGTAAAAAAATCAGTGAAGATGTAGTGCAGTTTTATTTAAACGATTTTTATGATGAAGTCTATATGATTTATTCAAAATTTGTATCAGCAGTTGAGTATAATATTCAGGTGGAAAAATTACTTCCAATAGAAAAAAAGGAAGGATTACCAACAAAGGAATATGTGTTTGATCCGTCAGAGGAAGAAGTGTTGAACTCATTTGTTCCACAAGTTTTGAATATAAAATTATATCAGTCGTTACTTGAAAATTCGGCAAGTGAGCATTCAGCTAGAATGTCGGCGATGAAACAGGCTAACGATAATGCTTCTGAAATGATAAGAAATTTGGAAGTGCAGTACAACCGTGAAAGACAAGGAAAAATAACACAGGAATTGACAGAAATTATAAGTGGTTCTTTAGGAGTGCAGTAATTTTTTTTACAACCTTAAAGAATCTGGGCATAAATTAAGAAGGAGGTTAAAGGTAACCGATGAATAAAGGTAAATTAGTGCAAGTTATTGGGCCAGTTATAGATGTAAAATTTGAAAAAAAATTGCCTGATATTTATAATGCACTTGAAGTGTATAAGGAAAACGGAGAAAAATTAGTAGCTGAAGTTCACGCCCACAACGGAAACAATGTTGTAAGAGCAGTTGCAATGTCTGGAACTGAAGGATTAAGACGTGGACTGGAAGTTATCGATACTGGTAAACCAATTCAAGTTCCCGTTGGAAGAGCTACATTGGGAAGAATTTTCAATGTACTAGGGGAAACGGTTGATGATGGTGAAAAATTGGATGCAGATGTGTTAAGGGAGTCTATCCACAAGGATGCACCATCATTTGAACAGCAAGGAACAGATTCTGAAATACTGGAAACTGGAATAAAAGTAGTAGATTTGCTTGCTCCATACTTAAAAGGTGGAAAAATTGGACTGTTTGGAGGAGCAGGAGTTGGAAAAACGGTATTAATTCAGGAATTAATTAATAATATTGCCAAAGGGCATGGAGGACTTTCTGTATTTGCAGGAGTTGGAGAGCGTACACGTGAGGGACGTGATTTATATAATGAAATGACAGAAAGTGGAGTTATTGACAAGACAGCGTTAGTGTATGGACAAATGAATGAACCACCTGGTGCAAGATTAAGAGTAGGGCTTACAGCACTTACAATGGCGGAATATTTTAGAGATAAGGAAGGACAAAATGTACTTTTATTTATTGATAACATATTCAGATTTACTCAGGCAGGATCTGAAGTATCGGCTCTACTTGGAAGAATGCCATCAGCCGTAGGATACCAGCCAAACTTGGCAACTGAAATGGGAGCCTTGCAGGAAAGAATAACATCAACAAGCACAGGTTCAATTACATCAGTACAAGCTGTATACGTGCCAGCAGATGACTTGACAGATCCGGCACCAGCAACAACATTCGCCCATTTGGATGCAACAACAGTATTGTCAAGACAAATTGCATCACTTGGAATCTATCCAGCAGTAGATCCGCTTGATTCAACTTCGAGAATACTTGAGCCTGAAATTGTTGGAAATGAGCATTATAAAATTGCAAGGGAAACTCAGAAAGTATTACAAAGATATAAGGAATTACAAGATATTATCGCAATTCTAGGAATGGATGAGCTGGATGAAAATGATAAATTAACAGTAAATCGTGCTAGAAAAATCCAAAGATTCTTTTCACAGCCTTTCTCAGTAGCAGAACAGTTTACAGGAATGAAAGGTAAATATGTGCCTTTAAGAGAAACAATACGTGGATTTAAGGAAATTTTAGACGGACTTCACGATGATTTACCAGAACAGGCATTTCTATATGTTGGAACTATTGACGATGCAGTTGCAAAAGCACGAGAACTGATGAGTGAATAATTTTTAAAATAATATTTAATAGAAACAGGGATAATGCACTCCCTGTTTTCCAATACTTAAAGTTAAAAGTAAGCACACTTTGGAACGGAAGGAGGCTTTATGGCAGCAGAATTTATTTTGGAAGCAGTAACTCCAGAAAGACTAGTTTTTGAAAAGCCTGTTGAATTTGTAAAATTACGTACAGAAAATGGAGATATTGGAATACTTGCAAAGCATATTAATTATATTACGGCAATTGGTGCGGGAGAAATGCTTGTTCGTGAAAAAGATAAGGAAGATGTCACATACTATCTGGAAGGTGGATTTTTGGAAGTAAGACAAGATAAAGTTGTCATTCTAGGAGTAAATATTGTTGAGGCAACTAAAGCAGAAGCTGAAAGAATGGCAAGGGAAGTAGCAATTGAAAGAGCAAAAAGACAAAAAATACAGGAAGATCAGGATATTTTGGGAACGAAAAAACGTATTAAGAGCAATTTGAGCAGGAAATAAATTTTGAAATTCTAAAAAATGTGGTATAATAAATATAAAATATAGTTAATTTAGTAATAATTTTAAATAAATGACGTAAAGGTGGTATGGGAATGGAGCAAATAAAAAAAAATAGAAGCAGAACACATTATAGAAATTACGTAAATGAAAAATTAACTGGAAATATAACAAGAAATTTGAACAGACTGGAAAGATTTATTTCGTTTGAAGTTATTGAGAAGGAAATTATTGAAAGAGTTTTAATAAAGTACTTTTTAATAAAGAGAAGCAGAACGTTTTATAGAAATTTTGTAAATAAAAAATTGGTAGGAAGCCTAGGAAAAAGATACAAAAAATTTTTCAAGAATATAGACTTTAATTATGAAAAAATTTCGCCAGATCAGATAAGACGTAGATATACTGAGACTGAAATTAATCGTTCAAAATATGCAAAAGGTGTAGAATTTGATGGAAAATCCAATCATGATGATATTTACTTCGATAAGGCTCCATTACCAGCATCATATTTTGTAGATGAAATCGTTCTGATGCCAAAAAATCCTACAACACTATATGTTTATTGGGAAATTCGTGATGATACTTATGAAAGATTAGCTTCAAATAATGGAATTATTGACAATGTAGTTATAAAACTTTACAAAGATGGTAAAGAATATAGAAAAATTATAAGACATGAAAGAATAGGCTCTCATTATATTACTGAAATTGATGTAGATCAGCAGCATTATGAAGCTTCTATCGGTTATGAAGACCAGTATGGGAACTACTCTGAAGTAGCTCACTCAGTGGAAGCAATCTCACCAAATGACAAAGTTTCTGATAATATCGATTTATCGTGGGGAACTGTAAAACTTGATAAAAATACAAATCAGCTTATAAAATATATAAACACTCCAGTTTCAACACCAGAAGGAAGGGAGCTTTTAGGAGTACCTGCAGATTATGATGTAGATGAAAATAACGAATTTATAATTGAAGTTATAGAAAGATTGACAAAAGTAGGAGCTTCAGAATCATTAATCGAAAGAAAAGTAATAAAAGGAAAACTTCCAAATCTTAGACTGGATATGGGTGGATCAAGAAGCAGTTAGAACATTTTTATAAATGTTTTTATAAAAATTAGAATTAAAGGAGATTTAAAATGGCTATGTTAAATATGCTGCACGCTTGTTTACGTGTAGAAAATTTAGAAAAATCTATTGAATTTTATGAAAAGGCATTTGGATTTAAGGAAGATCGACGTAAAGATTTTCCAGAACATAAATTTACTATTGTTTATTTGACTCTTCCAGGAGAAAGTTTTGAAATTGAGCTGACTTATAATTACGGTCACGGTCCATATACAATTGGTGACGGTTTTTCACATCTGGCAATTGCTTCGGACAACTTGGAAGGAGATAATGAAAAACATAAGGCAATGGGATACAAGACAACAGATCTTATGGGCTTGCCTGGTAAACCTGGACATTATTATTTCATAACGGATCCAGATGGTTACCGTATGGAAGTAATTCGTGCAGAATAAAAATTAGCAATAAAACATATTTAAAGCAAATAATAGAAATATCATAAGAAAAGACCGAGATTTTCGGTCTTTTATAGTAAAACTATTTATACAAAATTTTAATAACTGCAAGGAGAAAATATGAAGATAATAGTATATGGTGCTGGGGTTATGGCACAGTATGTAAAAGAATCAGTAATAAATTCTGGAAATGAATTTGCTGGGCTGGTTGATCCGCTTGGAAATGGGGATTTTGAAAATCTGAAGGGAAAAGATGTGGGTTTTGATGCGATTATTGATTTTTCACATTTTAGTTTGCTGGAGGATGTACTTGAAGCGGGAATTGATAAAAAAGTTCCAGTTCTAATTGCTACAACTGGACATTCAGAAGAACAGCTTGCAAAAATTCAGGAAGCTTCAAAGCAAATACCGATAATTAAAGCGACAAATACTTCAGTTGGAGTAAATATCGTAAATGAAATTGTAGCCTTTGCGACAAAATTATTAAAAGATTTTGATATTGAAATAATTGAAAAGCATCACAACAGAAAAATTGACGCACCAAGCGGTACAGCAAATACTTTACTTGAAGTTGTCAAGGAAAATCTGGATAATGACGGAAAAGACTATAGAACAATTTACGGAAGAGAAGGACACAGTAAACGTGCTGAAAAAGAAATAGGAGTTCACGCTATACGTGGCGGAAATATAGTCGGAGAACATACCGTAATTTATGCAAAAAATGACGAAATTATCGAAATAAAGCACGAAGCATTATCAAGAAAAATGTTTTCAGACGGTGCAGTTAAAGCTGTAGAATTTCTTGCTGGAAAAAAAGCAGGGCTGTATACAATGAAAGATGTACTTGGTTTATAATAAAAAAACTCTAGTTTATTAGACTGGAGTTTTTCTTTTTTCAATTATTTTGTATCTTCGCAATGAACATATCCACTAGAGTATTTATAACATTTTCTACCTCTTTCTTGATCTTCCCTATTAACTTCATCTAGCAGGCTACATCCAATCATACTTACCCCAACTAAAATTAAAATCAGAATTTTAAAAATATTTTTCATATAATATCACTCCATATATTTTTTTTCGTAGGATTGCTCATTGCCGCAAATCCTACAACCTATGGCTAGTCTACGACATTTTTCTGCACTGACAAAAAACTCGCTATGCTC
>ERZ773021.46-NODE-46-length-120859-cov-29.8415_pt1 | contig 120859 bp, 108 predicted proteins | sample MGYA00511668_ERZ773021 | MGnify/ENA primary metagenome ERZ773021 (study PRJEB29015, sample SAMEA2737961) | human oral metagenome | biome: human oral; feature: human-associated habitat; material: dental | place: China | collected 2032 ...
CAAGCACCAAGCTTCAGCGTTCTACTTGCATGTATTAGGCACGCCGCCAGCGTTCGTCCTGAGCCAGGATCAAACTCTCATATAAAGTTTGAGTTCTCACTCATTTCTGTCACTGACAGATTTATTGTTTCTTCTTAATGTTTGACGGACTGTCTTTAAACAGTCGCCTGCACATTGGTTCGTCTTGTTCAGTTTTCAAAGGTCTTTGTCGCCACTCAAGCGACAACTATCTTAGTATATCACCTCCTTCTCTTCTTGTCAATACCTTTTTTATCTTTTTTTATTTTTCTTGTTTTTTGTGACCTTTGAAAAAGAAAAGTTCTGAAATGAAGTTAGCCAGCTGATGATATGAAAAAACGCCTCAGATAAGTACTTGCGCTGGTCATACGAAATAGAAAATATGTATAAAATAAAAATTCTATGACCTATTATCATAGAACTTTTATATCATTTTTCTATATATTTATTGTTTATCTCTAACAATCATCTCAGCTATCTTATTTATGGCTTAATTTTCTAGTCAAAAAATCACCAGCAAACTGAATAGCAAAGATAAGTACAATGATAATAACCGTTGCTAAAACAGTTACATCGTTATTATAGCGATTGAAGCCATAAGCAATCGCAACATTCCCGATTCCTCCAGCACCGACAGCACCAGCCATTGCAGTCTCGCCAACGAGAGAAATAAGAGTGACTGTTGTCACACGAATCAAATCTGGCAAACCTTCACGTAGATAGACACCAACTAGGTCACCGAAAGTCGCTCCGCTTGCCTGAGCAGCTTCGATAACACCGCCGTCCAATTCGGCAAGAACAACTTGAACTTGGCGAGCAAAGAAAGCAAATACGGCAAAAGAAAGTGGTACAATAGCTGCGTTTGGTCCAATACTAGTCCCCACAATCAAGTGTGAAAAAGGTGAAAGAACAGCTAACAAAATAATAAATGGGATGGCGCGGAAGATAGACGTGATTTTGTCTAAAATCCAAAAAACTATTTTATTTTCCAAGACACCACCTGGAGCAGTCAAAACAAGAAAAAGCCCTGCAATTAACCCCAATAATCCACCAATAATAAAAGAAATAACCGTCATATACAACGTCAAGTAAATAGCTGTTCCCCAGCCAGCTTGACCGCTCCATCCCATTCGATAAACATTCGGCAAGTATGTTTGAATAAAGTTTCCCATCTATGCTTCTCCCTTCAATACTGTCAATTGAACGCCAGCTTCACGAATGGCTGCTTTAGCCGCTGTTAGATTTTCCTTTTCACCAGATAAAACAACGACCAGTTCTCCGACAGGTGTTCCACCTAAAATTTCAATATTTCCATAGAGTATATTGGCAGTAACTTGATGATGTTTGTAAATTTCATTCAGCAAGGGTTCGTCTGTAGAGGTTCCTGCGTACTTCATTTGCGCCAAGAGGCTATTTTTCGCCAAATGTTTGACGATTTCTTGTTGCTCAATCTTGCCCATAGCTTCATCAATTCCTGTTGCAGTCGAGATGAAGTCTTTGGTTAAGTCTTGCTGAGGATTAGAGAAAATATCCAAGACAGAACCTTCTTCAATCAATTGACCGTCCTGCATAACTGCGACACGGTTGGCAATGTCTTTAACAATTTGCATTTCATGGGTGATTAAAACAATTGTTAATCCTAGCTTTTGATTTAAATCTTGTAAAAGAGCTAAAATTTGTTTAGTTGTTTTTGGATCTAAGGCAGAGGTTGATTCATCAGAAATCAAGATTTTAGGGTCATTTGCTAAGGCACGCGCGATTGCAACCCGCTGTTTTTGCCCTCCAGAAAGCTGAGAAGGATAATTCTCAGCACGATCTGCTAAACCGACCAACTCCAACAGTGTACGCACTTTTTCTTTTTTTTCTTCTTTTGATAGACCAGAATGTTTCAACGCAAAAGCGATATTTTCTTCTGCCGTCAATTGACTCATCAGATTAAAATGTTGAAAAATCATGCCGATGTCTTGACGTTTGCGGCGCAGCTGTTCTGCTGTCAAGGTTACTTTATTGTCAAAAAGAACATCATCATCTACAATAATTTTCCCGCTCGTTGGAACTTGCAGTAGGTTAATGACACGAACCAAGGTTGATTTCCCAGCCCCAGAATAACCGACAATTCCATAGATATCTCTTTCTTGAATATGAATCGTCACATCTTTAACTGCTTGAATCTGACGTTTCTTTTGTTGAAAAGTTACATCAATGTGATCTAACTGAATCATTTCTTTACTCATAACTTGCAATCAGCTCCTCTACTAATTCAATATGGGTGTAATAATCTGCAATGCAGACATTTTCGTCACCGCCATGGTCTCGACTATTCGCATTTCCAAGTCCAAAGGCGACCATTGGTACCTCAAGTGCTTCAAATACCGTGTGCATCGGTCCTGTACCTGCTGTAGTTGGTAAGACAGAAACTCCTTTTTGATAGAATTTCTTAGCTAGTTCAATGACATTTAAAATCGGCAACGCACTCATATCACTACGATAGCTCATTTCTCCCAAAGTATAAACTAATTCTACCTTATCAAAACCATTTTTGTCGAGTTGTTTGCGAATCAGTTCCAATACTCCATGTGGTTCCAGTCCTGGCACTAAGCGAACCTCTACTTTTGCCGAAGCTTCTGACGGAAGAATCGTCTTCACTCCTTGACCTTGGTAACCAGAAGTAATTCCTTCAATGTTCAAAGATGGTTCAAAGAAAATTCGATTTAAAAAAGATTTTTTCTCTTCTTGTAATAAAGGTAATTCCAAACCATAAATAGTTTCTACTTCTTCTGGACTGCGCTGAGCGTATTGTTCCACTAAAGCTAACTCTCGTTGATTAGGTGTGATTACTTGATCATAAAGCCCTTCTACCTGAATACATCCATCCTTATCTCTCAAGCTAGCAAGGGCGTTCAACAAGTACCAAGAAGCCGAATCAATCACACCACCAAAGCTAGAATGAATATCCACTTCCGCACTTTTGACCTTCATATCAAAGGTCACAATTCCCTTGTTCCCACCAGAAATTTCTAGTTGACCCAAAGAATTTTTAATTCCTTGTTCCCAAACGAGAAGATCTGCCCCTTGCAGAAGCACCTTGTGTTTGGCTAGGTATTTTTCTAAATCAACAGAAGCAGACTCTTCTGCTCCTTCCATCATAAAAATGACATTGACAGGTAACGTTTTATGCTTTTGTAAATATTTTTGCATAGCCGTCAAACGCGCGATAATATGTCCTTTGTCATCATCTACTCCGCGACCATACATGCCACCGTCTCGAATAGATAAGGTAAATGGGTCATCTGTCCAAATCTGATCGCTATCTGCCGGAACCGTGTCGTAGTGATTATAAAAAATAATTGTCTTAGCTGTAGGGTTTGAACTTTTAAACTTCGCTATCACAAATGGCGCTGTATAGTTGTCATCTAATTCCACCTCCGCACCAGCTTTTGTAAAGATTTCTTTTAGATAAGCAGCCACTTCTTGTAAACCGACTTGTTGAGCGAAGATTGATTTTTTAGCAATCAAAGTTCGTAAAATGGCGATATATTCTTGTGTTACTATATCTTGTTCAAATTTTTTAATTTGCTCTTCTTCACTTGAAAATGTCATATTTTCTCCTCATAGAAATGGCGACAAAACTCAGTCGGTAATTCCAACTGAGTTTTTAGACTGAAATACAGCTAATGAAATAAAGATTACCAAACCGGTTGGTCTAAACCATCTGATGTTTCTTCAACCACTTTTTTCACTTCATCTGAATGATAAGCTTTAATGAGTTTCTTAATGGCATCTGCTTTTGAAGATTTTTCCCAATCTTTTTTAGCTGCAATGATATTAAACCATTGTTTTGAATTTTTATCTTTTGGTTCAATGAACAAAGCGTTTTTATAGTCCAATTTTGCTTCTGTTACAAATGTATTGTTTACAACGGCTGCATCTACTGAAGTCAATGAGCGAGCTGTTTGACTAGCATCCAATTCTGTAATTTTCAATTTTTTCGGATTTTCTTTGATATTTGCCACAGTTGCCAATTCATTTCCAGACTTGTCTAATTTAATCAATCCTGCAGATTGTAATAAATTAAGCGCCCGACTTTCATTTGTCGCATCATTTGGAACCGCAATTTCTGCACCATTTGGAATTTGGTCTACTTTTGTATATTTATTTTTTCCATTTTTGGTACCAGAGTAGAGACGAATGGGTGAGATATAAGTTTCAGCAGTTGCAACTAAGTTTTGCTTGTTTTCCTTGTTCCAGTTGTTCAAGAAATAGTAATGTTGGAAAGCATTGATATCCACTTCACCATCAGCGACCGCTTTATTTGGTTGCGAGTAGTCCGTAAATTCTGTAAATTTCAACTTGATATTATCTTTTTTCAACAATTCTTGAATCTTGTCCCAGCGTTTTTCCTCTGAGTCACTCTTTGTCATTACACCAACTTTAATCGTTTTGGCGTCGTCACTTTTATTTCCTGAACCACAAGCTGCTAAGCCAATCACTGCTGCAGCTGCTAGAGCTGTTATTCCAAACCATTTTTTAAATTTCATTTTCTGTCTCCTTTAAAAATCTTATGAAAATAGTATCGCACATATTGACCTGATTGACAAATTGTTATTTCATAACAAAGGGTATAGTTATAAACTATAACTGTTTTGTGTAAGAAAACCAGCTGAAACTTTGAAACTAGCTGGCTTTACATTCTCTTATTTCACATCTGCTTCTACTGGCAAGTAACTACCGCCAAAGAATTTTTGGGAAAGTTTTTCCAGAGTTCCGTCTTTATACAACTCTTGAATGCGCTTATTGACAAATGTTTTCAATTCATTTTGCCCCTTTGCTAAAAGTGGATAAACATAAGGTTGTTGATTGCTTGGTAAATCAATCACTTTTAGGTTATCCAGTTTTTGATTTTTAATAACTGTTTCAACACCGATTTTATCAAAAATCTTATAATCAAACTTACCGTCGTTTAAATGACTCATAATCTGCTGAAAATCTGCTTTTGTATAGCTAATTTTCGTTGGATTGCCAGAATGTTCTTGGTTGTATTTTTCTAATTGTGCTGCAGTCGTTGTCCCTTGTACAACTTCTGTTGTTTTCCCACCAATATCATCCAGCGATTGAATGCTTTTATCAGATTTTTTCACCACTAAAACGTTTGGATTTTTAGCAGTTGGAGCTGCATACAAATACTTTCCTGCACGTTCTTTTGTATAGCTGATATTGTTGACCGCCATTTGGTAGCGATCACTATCTAGACCAGCGAAAATACCTGACCACTCTGTTGTTTCAAATTTTACCTTGTATTTGTTAGAATCTTTGAAGATCGCACGAACGACTTCGATTTCATAACCTGTTAGTTTACCATTTTCTTCATAGTTAAACGGCTTGGGTGAAGCATTCGTTGCGACTTTAATTTCTGTTTTTCCAGATGAAGTCGTTGATTTTGAATTGGAGCACGCTACTAAAGCTCCTATTGTCAAAAGCCCAAGGGCTGTTAAAGAAGAATATTTTAACACTTTTTTCATATTCCTATAATAACCTCTTTCATTAAGATAAATCTTATCATATCAAATATTTTCCTTCTTGACTATTATTTGATTTTTATCAAAGTGATAGTTTTTCTTTATCAAGGAACGCTAAACAAAAAGAGCCAGATAATTTTCTAGCTCTTTGTTTAATCTTAAAATCCTTCTACATTTGTATAAATCTTTTGTACGTCTTCATCGTCTTCTAAAACAGCATACAACTTTTCAAATATTTCTAAATCTTCGCCTGATAATACCACATCAGATTGTGGAATCATTTCCAATTCGGTAACTTGGAATTCTTCTACACCAGATTCGCGGAGAGCAGTCAAAGCCTTGTGCAAATCTGTCGGTGCGGTGTAAACTGTAATGCTTCCGTCTTCTGCTTCTACATCATCCACATCAACATCAGCTTCTAGCAGTTGTTCAAACACACTATCTGCATCGTCTCCTGTGAATACAATCACACCTTTATTATCAAACATATAAGACACTGAGCCACTCGCTCCCATGTTTCCACCATTTTTACCAAAGGCAGAACGAACATTTGCTGCGGTACGATTGACATTTGAAGTTAGTGTATCCACAATAAGCATTGAACCATTTGGACCAAAGCCCTCATAACGTCCTTCAGTAAAGGTTTCGTCTGTATTTCCTTTTGCCTTATCTAACGCTTTGTCAATAACATGCTTTGGCACTTGCGCTTGCTTCGCACGTTCAATAACAAATTTCAAAGCTGAGTTCGATTCTGGATCTGGCTCTCCTTTTTTAGCTGCTACATAGATTTCAACACCAAATTTAGCATAAACTTTTGAGTTTGCACCGTCCTTGGCAGTTTTTTTCGCCACAATATTGGCCCATTTACGTCCCATTGGATATTCTCCTTTAGATTTTCACTTTTTCAATCTTTTTTATTATATCACAAGTCAGGTTGAATTTCACTAGCAAATTATTGACAATAACCAGCTCTACAAAATAATTTTTGCATCAATCTACCATTATCGGGATTTTCCCAAAATTCTGCTCTTCTAGCTGGGCATTCCCTAGCTGATAAATACAATCAGCTCGCTGGGTTAAGGAATCCCATGGCTCTTGACCGATGCGACTGACGAAGTCTGTTTTCCCTTTCATCTTTTTAAGATGTTCTCGACCTGCTTGAGTAAAGCCCAAGATATGAATACCGCTAGGCAACTGATCATTTCTTGCACCGACCAAAATATAAGTCAGAATTCGTCTGATTCGTGCTTTCGTATATCGCTTGGTTGCGACTTGTTCGACCAACTCCTCTACGCTATAACTGGTTTTCACTGCTTCCTGCAAGCGTACCGAAAGTTCTCGATTAACCTGATAAAAACTCGTCAAATCGGGATGACTGATAATCTGGTAACGCAGCAAAGGATAAAGTGCTGACCAGGTCACTTTGGGAGACTGAATCAGCAGTTCATGAGCCGGGGTAAATTTCTCCAGAAAGTCTGGACAATTAAGACGCTCTCTAAGAGCCGTAGCTGAGGCATATTTTAAATTTTCTTCTTGCGAATGATAGCCAGCTCCTTGACGCTTGATTGGAAGAATCTCAATAGCCTTTCCAGCACAAGCTTTGGCATAAGAAAGTCCTAAAATGTGATTGGGTGTATTGCCTGTGAATTTCACACCAGCAAACTTTTCCCACATTTTCTGTGTTTTCTGTGGATAAGACAAATCATCTGGCAAACTTTGTACGTAGTCCACCATTTTCTGTTGATTATCTATATAAATCTGTGAAAAGTGTTGATAATCTAAGACCTCTTCCGTGCCAAAGGTCAACTTATTCACACTAAGGCGCTCTAAAATATCTACTGCTCCTTGTGCGAAGTAGTCAGCTGACTGAACAGCCACCAAAAATGGCAATTCAACCACCAAATCAGCGCCATTTCGCAGAGCCATTTCCGCGCGTATCCACTTATCTACAATCGCGGGCTCACCACGTTGGACAAAATTGCCGCTCATGGCAATAATTTTCAAACCTTTAGCCTGCTCTAGCAAGTATTTATGACCATTGTGGAAGGGGTTGAATTCTGCAATGATACCGGTGATAGTCATGTGGCGCTCCTAATTAATTCTAATTCGCTCATTTTTTATCATACAATAGTTACTATTTTACATTTCTGAATACTCAATTAAAGTTATCTCATCGTCGCTAATTTTATCTGGTAAATTCACGATTTCATTGATATCAATAAAATATTCAAAATCAATTTTAAAATCACCTATCAGCCACTCTTCTTCAAAAATCCCTTCTGAAATCTCTTTAGCAGTAACAATATCATTTGCAATACTAACAAGCTTATTATGATTTGATGACAAATAATCTTCAAATAGATTATTATCCTTGCTTTTATAGATTATTTGAACAATAAGTCTATTTAACCATATGTCTAAATATTCATTTTCACCAAAATTCTCTAACTTCTTGCGTATTTTCTTTATTGTTTCAAATTTCTTGTAAATATTTGTGCTATCTTGGATATTGAATTTCAATAATAAGATAGATAATAATTGAATTCCAATACTAGTCATTTTAGGATTTTTTAAAATAATATCTACTAAGATAGAAATTAAAGTATCAATATCAGTCCCATTATGTATAAAATCTTCTTCTTCAAAAGAATCTATACGATTTTTAAGCTCATTAAGCGCCTTCACAAGTTGCCCACTATTTGGATACCTATCAGCAAAATCTTTGATAATGAACAGGTGCTTTTGTACAGTTGCACTATATATTCGATTATCAAAATAATTTTTAAATCTTCTCTTAGAAAGACTTTTCTTTTTTGAGAACCCTACGTAACTTAAAAAATTTGAAAAGAATTTTTCTGGTTTCTTATAAAATTTATCACCACTTAATTTCACAACAGGATTATGTTTCAACCAGTATAACTTATCTTCTTTTATCGAATCCTTGACAACATTATCAGATAATTTTGTCTTTGAGTCACCTAACGATAGTTTATATCGCTGTAAAATTACAGATAGTATCTTTTTGATTTTGTGCAATTCATCTATACTATTCGTAAAAATTCGATAATCATCCCTGTATCTTAAAATATGATATCCGCTGATTTTTGAGATTTCGAGCTCATCAACCAATTTAACATCAATATAGGCAAGCAATAGTTCGGCAAAAAAATCTGAAACTACATTTCCCTGTGGAATACCAACCGTCTCTCGATAATTCATCCACTGAAATCTTTTATCTATACCACTTCCAAAACTATTATGATCTTCTTTTGCATTTTCTTCTCCTATGATAGCCCAATGCAAACTGTGAGTATAGATACTTCCATAAAAATTACTAATATCTAATTTTAACATGTAGGAATATTCTATACTAAGTCTAATACTTTCTTGTTCTATCTTTTTCCAAAAATGAAGTGCCAACTCTTTTTTATAATCTGTAGCTAATTGACCCTCAACTTCAAATGGAATACTAAAACATTCAATCTGATTTTTTACTTTGCTTCTCAGTTCATTGAATCTTGTTACTAAATTTGTCCAACTATCAGATTTTGTAATGGCATTTACCAAATCTACGTACAAGTAAGGATGGATTAAAGTAATTGGGCGATACGAGTTAGAAGTCTTATTTAGTTGCATGCAAAAATTAATATTTGGATAATCCGAATACTTTACTTGACTCTTCACAATATTTATTTCAGTATCAGAGTTATTCTTATTGGAAAGAATTTTATCTTCCATCTTATCAATTGCTTGATTAAGAATAGAATCAATATTGAAATAAGAAGGGAGATTTAATGTAAAATAGTTTTCTGATTTTAATAAAAAATTTCTTGCTTCTTCATGGGACATTTCTAAAATAGATTTTTTCTGATATGACATACAGACCTCTTTTACGTAATAAGAATTATCAGCTAACTAATACATTGACAAAATTCCACCTACTTCTCACACACAAAGAACCAGCGGTTTGATTTTTTGCGTGGCTTTATGTCCTCAAAGTCGGCGTAAAGTTTGAATGATTTGAAGCCTGCTTGTTCCAAGAGAATATCGTAAGTTAAGACTTCGTAAGTGCGTTCTTCGTGGACTTCGTCGTAACGTGTGAAGCGCCCGTCTTCGTCTTGCAAGAAAAAGGTCAATTCATGCACGACTGAATGTGGCGCCTCATCGGCGTATGTATCCCAGACCATGGCAAATTCTTCAGCGTTTTCATGGTAAGAATAGCCAGGAAAGACTGTGTCTGTCTGGTAAGTTGAGTGCACGTCAAAGATGAAAACGCCACCTTCATTCAAGCAGTTGTAAACTTGCTGAAAGACATCACCGACTTCAATTTCATCGGCCATGTAGCAAATTGAATCAGAGTAACAAGTCACCAAGTCGTATTTCCCAGCTTGCGATAAATCAAGCATGTTGCCCTGTCTGAATTCAATAGCTTCATCTGCTGCTTTTGCGCGTTTTCTTGCGATTTCAAGCATCTCCTCACTCAAATCAAGCCCTGTCACGTCAAAGCCAGCTTTGGCAAAGCGTACGGATTGAATTCCTGTTCCACAAGCTAATTCTAAGAGCTTTTTCTTATTTTTGGGAAAATGGCGGAGCGAAAAATCGGTCCATTTATCATAAAGACTATCATCCATAATAGCATCATAGACTGATGCGAAGGTTTCATAAGTTGTCATCTTATCTAAAAGTACCAAAAGGGTACTCTTCCTTTCTTCTCATTGAAAGAGGTTGGGACAATGTCCTCAACCCTCATCGTTTTTTATCTACAAGGCTTGTTTCTCAAGCAATGGTGTCACATCCACACCAACGGCTTCATGCCAGAGTTTTTCAAGGTTGTAGTGATTCCGCATTTCCTCAGAAAAAATATGAACAACCACCCCGCCTAGATCCAAAAGCACCCAGCCTCCAGCAGAGTTTCCTTCTACATGGCTAGCTGATTGCCCTGCTTCTGTAACTTTTTCACGAATATTATCAGCAATCGCTTCTAGTTGACGGCTGTTCATAGAGCTGGCAATGACAAAATAGTCTGTCATCGTCGTCAATTCTTGCAAATCTAGCACAGTAATGTCTTCTGCTCGTTTTTCATCCGCTGCTTTTACAACAATTTCTAATAGTTCTTTTTTATCCATTTAATCCTCTTTTAAAATTTCTTCTAAATCAGCCACTTGGGCAAAACGTCCGTTCCAAGTATTTTCATAATGCTGTATTAATTGTTCTGCTGTAATTTCTCTTTCAGCAAAGGTAGTCGTGCCATTTTTAACAACTGCCAAATCATAACCAAACTCAAACGCCACCTTAACAGTCGTATCAATGCAATAATTCGTTGCCATGCCAATGATAATCAGCCGCTCAATAGCTTGGCTATCCAGATAAGTCTGTAAATGAGTTTCTTTAAAAGCACTATTATAATGTTTATCAAAGATTTTTTCGCCAACTTCTGGAGCAATAGCTCCGTAAATTTCCCAGCCATGACTTCCTGTCAGTAGTTCGTCGTCATTGTGGCGGACATAAATCACTTCAATGTTTTTCTCACGACAAGTGGCGATTGCTTTTTGCCAGACAGATAAGCAGTTATCAACAGCATACGGTTTAGCCTCTATCAAGGCTGTTTGAATATCAATCACTAACAGAGCCATTTTCATTTGTCATCTTTCATAAAGCCAACATACGCATTATAAGTCTCAATGGTTTGTGGGAAGATAGGCAAGCCCTTATGTGCCAGGTGCCCTACCGTCCGCGCTGTTTCGTAGGCAACCGCCTTATTTAACGATTTTTTAGCAATTTCACGTGCTTGCTCCACTCCTGGAAAGTTCCGATTAGGCTCAATATAGTCTGCTACGTAGACCACCTTATCTAAATCGGACATTTGGGCAGAACCTACGGTATGAACTTCGATAGCTCGTAAAATTTCTGGATCTGTCAATCCTAAATCTTCCTGAATTTTATAAATGCCGACCATGCCATGCCAGACATTATTTCCCCAATCTTTCAACGCCGGATCCAAAGCATACTTATCGATTAGCGCCAGAAATTCTTCGTCAGAGAACTTTTTTGCATAATCATGGAGCAGACCTGCCAAACCAGCTTTTTCTACATCTACACCGAAGCGCTCTGCCAAGTCAATCGCTGCTTGTTCCACTCCTAGGCAATGTTTAAAACGCTTCTCTGGCAAAAGCTGCTGCATTTTGACTAAAAGCTGCTCACGAGAAATTCCCACGTAAGTTTCATATCCCATTATTGTAAAGCCCTTCTTTCTCAATATAGTCTAAAACTGGCTTGGGTAGGAGAAAATTAGGCGTCCGACCTTGAGCCAGAAAATCTCGAACCATACTCGAAGAAATATCCATCAACGGCACATCTACCCAGATAACTGGATAAGAGGTACCAGCTTTATAACGGGGACGCTGAACCCCAACAAATTGAACCAAATCAACTAATTCGTCAATTCGATGCCACTTGGGAAGGTAATCTACCATATCCGCTCCGATGATGAAATAATAATCTGTATCTGGATGTTTTTCCGTCAAGAATTTCATCGTATCATAGGTGTAACTAATACCCTTTCTCTCTAACTCAATGGTTTCAATTCCCAGACCTTCAATGCCTTCAATTGCCAACTTCAGCATCTTCAGTCGGTGCTTCTCATCAATCGTTGATTTCTTATCAACATGTGGTGGCTCATACTCAGGCATCAGCAAGACCTGATCTAAACATAATTGTTGACGAACTTGATCCGCCACAACCAAATGGGCATTATGAACTGGATTAAAGTTTCCACCTAAAATCCCCACCTGCTTTCTTTTTTTTGCTTTTACTTCTGGTTCCAACTTCACCTTGGTGAAGGGAGTCAGTAATTCAATTGCCATAGGCTGCTTCCTCTAAATTTCTTTTACCTTTACTGAAATTTTGCGGTTTTCCTTTTTGCTAGACTGTTTGTAGAGAATTAAAATACGGCCAATTTTTTGAACAGTGTCCACACCGATTTCCTCTTCGAGAATTTCTGCTACTTCATGGATGTTCTCATCTGTATTTTGTAGAAGAGTTACTTTAATTAATTCTCTAGCATCTAGAGCTTGACGAACACTCGTTTTAATCTGGTCGTTGAGACCGTTTTTGCCAATTTGAATGATTGGTTTGAGGCTGTGAGCCTGACTATTCAAAAAAGCTCGCTGTTTAGATGTTAATGACATAATAAGATACAAAGAGCGTCAAAACCGACAGAAAATTAGAAAATTCGACGAAGAATCAATGATTTTCTAAGAGAATTTTTCTATTTTCCAAAGTTTTAGCTCGTGTTCAATTCCTTTCTAAAAATTGGTTTAACTGTGACGGTTTCTTACTAGAATTCCTTAGATAATGGCTTTTCGGGTCACTACTGCAACTCCCTCTGGTGCCCAGGCTACAATCTTTGCTGGCCCTGTCACGCGAATCCAGCCCAAGCCTGAAAAGACTACATCTGTTTTGGTTTCAATTTTCAACTCATGTTTGACGAGCTGAGGAAAATCTGCCACTTCTTTTTTAGAGGGCGGTGCTAGCAAAGAGCCAACATGCTTTTCATAAAATTCTCCCGCTCCTACAAGCTTGGTGCGATGCAGCTTTAGTTCATTGTCAAAATAAGCTGTAAAACCTTGCTTGTCACCCGATACAAAGTCAAAGCGCCCCACCCCCCCTAAAAAGAGGGTTTGTTCAGGATTGAGTTGGTAAGTTTTGGGTTTGATTTCCTTTTTCGGACTGACATATTTAAGATTTTTAGCAGACAGATAATGAGCCATTTGGTGGCGGTGAATAATCCCTGGTGTGTCGTAGATATGACTACCGTCAGCCAGCGGAATCTCAATCTTATCCAGCGTGGTACCTGGAAATCGTGAAGTCGTAATAACTTCCTTATCTCCGGTAATTTCCTGAATAATGGCATTGATAAGTGTGGACTTACCAACATTGGTCACGCCGACCACATAAACATCTCGGCCTTTCCGATATTGCTCAATCTTTTCAATCAATTCTTTAATCGCTTGCTTGTTTTGAGCTGAAGTCAAAACTACATCAACAGGGCACAGTCCTTCCTCGTGAGCCCGCTCCGTCAGCCATTGGGCAACCTTGCTCGTCTTAACCGACTTAGGGAGAATATCTTTTTTATTCCCAACCAACAGCACATCGTTGCCAGCCACAAAGCGTGGCAAACCCGGAATCACCGAACCATTAAAATCAAAAATATCTACTACATTGACTACGAGAGCATTGCTGTCCCCGACTTCGTGGAGAAGTCTGAGAAAATCATCGTCTGTCAATTGCACATCGGTAATTTCGTTGTAGTGACGCAGACGGAAACAGCGCTGACAATACAGCTCACCTGTCTCCATTCCCTTTTTCAAAGCCGACTGAGGGGTGTAGCCAAGCCTATCCTTATATTTTGTCTGAATCGGTGCTCCGCACCCAATACAGAGAATGTCTTCCATGTTTAAATTCCTTTTTTATACTCAATCGATCCATATTTTTCGGTGATTTTTTTCAACACACGACGCTCACGAGCTCGGTTAATCTGCGTCTTTATTGAATCATGCTCAACCAGTGGCTTAACCAAAATCGAACGAATTCCGGCTCTATGAGCAGCTCGAATGTCAGTCATGAGCTGATCTCCCACCATGACAACTTCATTTTTTTCAAAATGAAATTCTTTCAGCGCCCGATCAATCCCCCAAGTGAATGGTTTCATAGACCAACAGACATAGTCAATTTCAAACTTTTCAACTGCTCGTTTTACTCGTTTTTTAGTGTTATTGGACACCACAATAATCCGAATCCCTGCATCGCGTACATCATGGAGCCACTGCTTCATTTCTGGCGTTCCATCGGGATTGTTCCATGCGATAAGAGTATTATCTAAATCCACCAAAACAGCCTTGATACCGTGTTTTTTTAAACTTTCAACTGTCAAATCGTAAACTGCCTCAATCACAAAATCAGGCATGTAGTTTTCAATTGCCACATTTCTCTCCAAACATTATACTTCTACCTATTTTAACATAAAAAAAGAGTTTTCGCACCCTAGATTTTTTCATCGGTTTTATGTACAATTTGCCAAAAAATGTTTAAAAATGTTATAGTAAGAATAGAGAATTTAACACGGAGGAACTTATGGCAAATACGAGTAAGAAAATGACTGCCGTTTCCCCTTTTTTACAAAAATTTATCAACTGGTCTTCTATTATCGGAGCAGTTGGGACGGTGATTTTCTGTATCTGGGCCTATTATGCTGGCATTTTACAATCCAAAGAAACCCTGTCCGCCTTTATTAAACAGGCTGGATTTTGGGGACCGCCACTCTTTATTTTCCTGCAAATCCTACAGACAGTTGTTCCTATTATTCCTGGAGCTTTGACTTCGGTTGCTGGTGTTTTTATTTATGGTCATATCGTTGGAACCATTTATAATTATGTCGGCATCGTCATCGGCTGTGCTATTATTTTTTATCTGGCGCGTACCTACGGACCAGCTTTTGTCCAATCTGTCGTCAGCAAACGCACCTATGATAAGTACATCGGTTGGCTGGATGAAGACAATCGTTTTGAGCGTTTTTTCATCTTTATGATGATTTGGCCTATCAGCCCAGCTGACTTCCTCTGCATGCTAGCAGCCCTGACGAAGATGTCTTTTAAAAAATACATGATAATTATTGTATTATGCAAACCAATCACACTGGTCATTTATACTTACGGTTTGACGTATATTATTGATTTCTTTTGGCAATTATTTTCAAAATAAAAGGCAGAGCGAAACAAACGGCTCTGTCTTTTTATAAAATGCCTTTTCGTTTTTCCAATATCAAATCTTTTATAGAAATCAAGGCAACTGCTGATAAAATCATGAACATCCCGACAAAATCCAAAAAGTAAAATTGCTCGTGCATTATGAGAAAGGCAAAAAACACAGCCGATATAGGCTCAACAGCTGCTAGAAGGCTAGATTTTATCGGTCCAACCAAACTAGTTCCTTTGAGAAATAGCGTATAGGCGATAATTGTCCCTACTAGGATAATCCCCACTAAAGCCAGATATACTTCCATTGACAACTGCCAATGAAAACGCAAAATACCGCTAAATGGCGTTAAGACAATGCCTGCTAGCATCATGCCCACTCCAATCACTGAAATACTGCTCCACATCTTTATCAGCTGAATCGGAATAAGAATATACAAAGCGTAAGTGAATGCTGCAAACAGTCCCCAGAACAGTCCTGCAGGCGTGACAGATAACTGATTGAGCTGCCCGTGAGTGGCAATCAAAAAAGTACCACCAACCGCTAATATCATAGACAATACTTCTGTCACAGTAGGTGCAACACGGTCTTTGAGACAAGTGTAGGCAAGGATTCCAACCGGACAGACATATTGTAAAACAGTTGCTGTTCCTGCATTGCTTTCATAAATAGACTTTAAATAAGCAAATTGATTGAGCAACAATCCTAATAAAGCAAACAGCGTCAAAGACATCATCGCTTTTTGATCTTTTAGCATTTCAATCAATTTTCTACGATTAGTTAGCAACATATACAATACCAACAGAAGTCCTGCAATTAAAAGTCGAATATTCGTTAAAACTAAAACAGGAAATCCATGCGTCATCAAGTATTGTCCGCTCGTCCCAGACACTCCCCCCATGCAATTCCTGCGACTAAGGTTAAAATGGTGCCTTTTGCTATTTTTGACATATCCTACCCCCAAGCTTTTCCATTCTATGATTATAGCACAAAAAATCAGCCGAAACGACTGATTTTTTTTAGATTTTACAACTTTGCCAATTCTTCATTAAGAAGTTTTTGAGCTACTTGTGGATTGGCTTGACCTCTGGTAGCTTTCATGAGCTGACCGATCAGGGACTTGGCTGCATTCTTGTTGCCACCCTTGTAGTCGTTGATTGCTTTTTCATTATTGGCAAAAACCTCTTGGATGATTGGAAGAAGTTGTGCTGGGTCAGAAATCTGCACTAAGCCAGCTTTTTCAACGTATTCCTTGGCTGAACCACCATTCTTCGCCAAATGAACAAAGACTTTTTTGGCAATTTTAGAGGAAATTGTACCGTCTGCCACCAAACTCAACATTTCAGTCAAGTTGACTGGTGTCAAACCGATTTCTTCAATCGTTTTACCTTCAGCATTGAGGTATTGAGCAACCTCACCTTGGAGCCAGTTTGACACAGATTTTGCGTCTCCGCCCGCTGTTACCGCAGCTTCAAAGAAATCTGAGATATTCTTCGTCGCTGTCAATTGCTTGACATCATAGTCTGACAATCCAAAGTCTGCCTTGTACTTAGCCCGACGTTCTTTTGGAAAGGCTGGTAAATCTGAGCGTACTGCCTCAATCCAGCTGTCATCAATCTCAAAAATTGGTAGGTCTGGCTCCGGGAAGTAACGATAGTCAGCCGAGCCTTCCTTGACCCGCATAAGTAGGGTTTCACCCGTTGCTTCGTCATACCGGCGAGTTTCTTGACGAATTTGACCGCCACTACGCAAAATCTCAGCCTGACGTTTTTCCTCAAAAGCCAAGCCCTTGCGAACAAAATTGAAAGAGTTGAGGTTTTTCAATTCTGTCTTGGTTCCAAATTCTTCTTGACCATAAGGACGGATAGAAATATTTGCATCCACCCGCATGGAGCCTTCCTCCATCTTTACATCGGAAATGCCCGTGTATTGGATAATTTCTTTGAGCGCTGTTAAGTAAGCGTAAGCTTCTTCTGGACTGCGCATGTCAGCTTCTGAGACAATCTCGATCAAAGGCACTCCTTGACGATTAAGGTCAACATAAGAATAACCGTCACTGCCATGGGTATTCTTACCAGCGTCCTCTTCCAAATGAGCCCGCTCAATGCGAATTTTCTTAGTCGTGCCGTCTTCTAGTTCAATCTCAATCCAGCCATTGTAGCCAATTGGCTCGTCAAATTGAGAGATTTGGTAAGCTTTCGGATTGTCTGGATAGAAATAATTCTTGCGGTCAAAGTGCATCTTTTGATGAATGTCCATATTGAGCGCCAGAGCAGCCTTAATACCGTAATCAATAACTCCCTTGTTCATCACCGGCAAGACACCTGGGAAAGACCAGTCAATGATATTGGTGTTGGTATTTGGATCTTCTCCGAAATGAGCCGGTGCTGGTGAGAAAATTTTTGAATTTGTTTTTAATTCAACGTGGACTTCCAGTCCAATAATCGTTTCAAAGTTCATTATTTTTCACCTCCAAAAATGACTGGTTTTTGCTTGTGGTAGTCTGTCGTTGCTTCAAAAGCAGCTGCCACTTGATAAATCGTTTCTTCATCAAAATGATTTCCAATCAATTGCAGACCAACTGGCAAACCGTCCGCAAAGCCTGCTGGAATGGAGATACCAGGAAGCCCTGCCAAATTGACCGGAATTGTCAAAAGATCAGCCAAATACATAGCTACTGGATCATGACTTTGAGTTCCTAAGTCGTAAGCAACCGTCGGTGCAGTTGGTCCTAAAATCAAATCATACTTTTCAAATACCTTGGCAAAATCCTGCATAATGAGCGTCCGAACTTGACCTGCTTTCTTGAAATAAGCATCGTAATAACCAGAAGATAGACTAAATGTTCCCAACATAATCCGGCGCTTCACTTCCTCACCAAAACCTTGGCTACGAGACTTGACATAGACATCTTCTAAGTTCTCAATTTCATCTGCCCGATAGCCATAACGAATCCCATCGAAACGTTGCAAGTTAGAGCTGGCTTCAGAGGAAGCGATGATATAGTAAACCGCTACCCCGTATTTGCTGTGCGGCAGGCTGACTTCTTCAACAATCGCTCCCAGACTTTCCAAATGTTTAGCAGCTGCCAAAATGCGTTCCTTGACTTTTTCATCAATCCCTTCACCCATATATTCTTTTGGAAGAGCAATTTTCAATCCTTTAATATCTTGACCAATCTTGCTAGTGAAATCAGGAACAGTTCGTTGAGAAGAGGTTGAGTCTTTTTTATCATTGCCTGCAATTACGCCCAAAAGCTGAGCGTTTTCTTTGACCGTCTGAGCAAAAGGTCCGATTTGATCCAACGAGCTACCAAAAGCAATGAGCCCAAAGCGAGAAACTCGTCCATAAGTTGGCTTCAGTCCGACCACTCCGTTAAAGGAAGCTGGCTGACGGATCGAGCCACCGGTATCAGAACCTAGAGACAAGCGAACCTGACCAGAAGCAACTGCTGTCGCTGAACCACCAGATGAACCACCGGGAACTTTGGTAGCGTCCCAAGCATTTTTCGTAGTCTTAAAATAAGAATTTTCACTGGAGCCACCCATGGCAAATTCGTCCATATTGGTTTTACCAATGACAATCATATCCTTTTCATAAAGCTTTTCGACACTAGTCGCATCAAAAATTGGTTTATAATTGTAAAGAATTTTTGATGCAGCTGTCGTTAAAATCCCCTTAGTAGAAATATTGTCCTTAACAGCCAGTGGAATCCCGCTCATAAGATTATCTGCATCAATTCCCTTAGCGTCTACTGCCACTGCTTGCGCCAATGCTTCTTCTTCACTAATCGTAATAAAGCTATCAACTGCACTTTCTCGATTCTTAATATCTTCCAGAGTAACTTTCGTCAGCTCAACTGCTGAAAGTTCCTTTTTGACAAGGAGATTATGCAATTCTTCAATTGTTTTTTGGTTTAAAGTCATTAGGCATCTCCTCCGTCATCTAGAATAGCAGGCACTTTGATATAGCCTCGCTCTTTTTCAGGTACATTTTGGAAAAGTTCTTCTCGATTCCAACCTGCAACTGCTACATCTTCACGCATATAGTTGACATTTTCTGCAACATTTGATGTAAAAGGCACGCCAGTTGTATCAACCTCGTTTAACAACTCCACCATGTCCACAATTTTTGACAAAGTTGTCGCAAATTCTGCTGTTTCTTCAGGTGAAAAAGCTAGTTTTGACAGGTTGGCAACATGCGTTACTTCCTCTTGAGTAATTTTCATCTCTGTTTCCTTTCTCTTCTTTTATTTTTCAGCATAACCGAAAAACAGTCATCTTCTTATTTTATCACAAATAGGCTTAGTTCTTCAATTCCAAATGAAGTTCTTTCACTTGACTCGCATCTACTTGGCTGGGACTTTCTAGCATAGGATCAAAACCAGTTCCATTTTTAGGAAAGGCAATGACCTGACGGATATTTTCTTCACCAGCTAAAATCATGACCAGTCGATCCAAGCCCAGTGCTAGACCACCATGCGGCGGGAAACCATAATCAAGCGCTTCTAAGAAAAATCCAAAGTCCCGCTCGTAATCTTCTTTTTCCATGCCCAAGAGTTCAAACATGGCTTCTTGACTCTTTCGATCATGAATCCGCAGGCTACCGCCCCCAATTTCATAACCATTAAGGACAATATCATAGGCATGACTTTTGATTGAAGCTAAATCTTCTTTATTATTTTCAAAAATTCCTTGGGTGAATGGGTGGTGCATGGCTTGATAGCGTTCCTGCTCCTCATTCCACTCTAGCAAAGGCCAATCCAGCACCCAGAGAAAGTTCAGTAAGCTCTGGTCAATTAAATCAAGATATTTTGCCACTTCTAAACGCAAGTGCCCCAAGGCTTCCTGAGCTTGTCTTTTCTTGGCGATGACCAGTAAAAGCAAATCACCGTCTTGCGCTTCCAATCGGTCTATGAATGCAGCTGCTTCTGCTTCAAAAGTTGAAGCCAAATCCCCTTGAAGTTCACCTGCTTCCACTTTAAGACTAGCAAACCTACTAGCTCCAAATTCTTTCATTTCCTGATAGAAATGACTGAGTTGCTTCTTCGTGAAAGAATCCGCAGCATTTGGAACACAGATACCCCATAATTCTTCATGACGAGCAAAAGCCTGTTTGAGCAAAAGAGAGGGATTATCCTGACAGAGATTGGTCAAATTTTTCAATTCCAAACCAAAACGCGTATCCGGTTTATCTGTACCAAAGCGACTCATAGCTTCCTCATAACTGATAGTTGGAAAAGCTTCTGTCAGTTCCAAACCATGAGTTTTCTTGACAACAGCTTTGAGCATCTCTTCTACAAGCATGCGAATGTCTTTTTCACTAGCAAAACTCATTTCCATATCGACCTGAGTAAATTCAGGCTGACGGTCTCCCCGTAGATCCTCATCTCGAAAGCAACGAACAACTTGATAATAACGCTCCAGACCAGCTCCCATTAGGAGTTGCTTCAGCATTTGGGGACTTTGAGGCAAGGCATAAAATTGATTTTTAAAGACGCGGCTAGGAACCAAAAAGTCTCTGGCTCCTTCTGGTGTAGACTTTGTCAAATAAGGTGTCTCCACTTCCAGAAAATCCTTACCGTTCAAGTAGTCACGAATTGTGCTGGTTACTTGATGACGAAGTTTGAGGTTTTCTGTCATCTTACTTCGACGCAAATCCAGATAGCGATATTTCTGCCGCAACTCTTCTCCTGTATGGGCGTGCTGATCGACTTCAAAAGGAAGAGGCTTACTGTTTGCAAGGATTTGAATTGCCTCTGCTCGTAGTTCCACCTGCCCAGACTTGATAGCTTTGTTGACAAAGCGACTTTCTCGCTCGACAACTTCTCCTGTAATAGCAATCACATCTTCCTTATGTAGATGATCAATTTCCGCAAAAGCTGGGCTATCACCTGCGACAAAAACTTGAAGCAGTCCTTCTCGGTCTCGTAGCTCTATAAAAGCCAATTTCCCATGATTTCGGATATTTGCAACCCACCCAGTCGCTGTCATTTTCTGACCAACCTGTTCTAAACCGTAGTTTCCAATAAAAACTTCTTTCATGTTTTCTGCCTCTTTCTAAATTCATTTCAGTTAAATCGTCAACTTGCCGCAAATTACTTATAGAAATCTACGTCCGACACTCCAAATACCTGATTATTATGTATTTTAGGTTTACAGCTTTTGTCCAACGGACAAAATTGCAACCGCTCCTCTAAGTACTAAGAATTATAAGGAACGTAGACTTTACTGCTTAAATCTATGCCCACGGCTCTAAACGCTAAAGCATTAAGAGCTATGGAAAAACGGCTTTCGTCTGTATAAACAGACGAAAGCCGTGGTACCACTGTTATTCGTTGCATTGCAACCTCTGGCTCGTAACGTGAGCAGACGTTTGTGCTTTGATTCACACAAATTATTTACAATGATCTAATAGTTTCAGACAATATCATCCTTTGCCATTAATAGTATAGAAAAAAACCATTTTATCATTGACAGTATGTTCTTCGGATTTTGCTTCCTTGGCGCTACTCTCAGCTTTCAGCACTCTCTGTTCAAGTCAACAAGCCTACTCTACTGCTTTTTTACTTTTAAATTGTTATCTATTATAGTCGAACCTAAAACATTTTGCAAGTGGTTTAGAGCAAATTTATGATTTTCTTCTGAAAGAGAAGCCACAGCCGACTCTACCACCTCAATTTGATACCCCAAATTATAGGCATCAATAGCTGTGTGGAGAACGCAAATATCCGTCAGAACACCAGTCAAAATCACCGTGTCAACTTTTCTTTCTCGCAGACGAATATCCAAATCTGTTCCCGAAAAAGCTGAATAATGCCGTTTATCCATCCAAAAGACGCGAGAATCTGCTTTATGCTCCTGATAGAAATCAGCCAATGATCCATAAAGGTTACGTCCACTAGTTCCCTTGATGTTATGTGGCGGAAAGAGTTTGCTCTCTGGGTGAAAACTATCCCCCTCATCATGGGCATCAATGGCAAAAAAGATATAATCTCCTCGATCAAAAGCAACCTTTGTTACCTGTGCAATGGTTTCAGAAATTGACTGAGCTAGCGCACCTGCTGTTAATTTCCCATCATCCGCTACAAAATCCACCGTATAATCAATCGAAATCAATGCTTTTGTCATCAGTAATCTCTCTTTTTAATCTCTTCAAAGACATCTGGAATAAGGACTTTAAGATAGGTTCCTTTCATTCCTAGAGAGCGACTTTCAATAATACCTGCACTCTCTAGTTTGCGTAGAGCATTGACAATCACTGAGCGAGTAATTCCAATACGATCCGCAATGACCGATGCTGTTAACTGACCTTCATTGCCGTTTAATTCACCCAAAATAGCTGAAACAGCTCGTAATTCTGAATAAGACAAAGTATTCACAGCCATGGTTACCGCTGTTCTGCGACGAATATTTTTTTCATCTTCTTCTCGTTGGAAATTGAGTAACTGAATACCAACCACTGTACTTGCAATTTCTACTAAGATTAGATCATCATCATCAAATTCTTTATCATTGCGCCAAACAATCAAGGTCCCTAAGCGAATCCCTGAAACATGAATAGGCGAAATCGTCGTCAAGCCGTCTGGAAATTCATCTTTGGTTTCGACAGGAAAAATTGACAAATCATGATTGACAGGAAGATTGGCTTCTGTGTCATACATTAAATTCGCTGTGCGAACATATTCTTCTGGGAAGATTTTCGTTTGATAAAATGCTTCCACTCGGTCATTATTCGTCTTGTAGCGCATGAAATACCCCAAAAGACGCCCTTTACTGTTTACAATGCAGGCATTGCAATCCATAATTTCAGCTAACTGCTGGGTAATTGCATTGTAAGGTAATTCATCCTGTAATCGCTCATCTGAACGACGCAAAATAGATGTAATTTTTCGTGTTTTTGCTAATAAGTTTGCCATAATTTACCTCGCATATAATCTTATTGATTATATCATAAAGCGCTTTAATCTTCAACAATTATCTGAAAATTGTTTATTGAGATACAATTGTGTGCAATTAGTTCTGCTAAGTTTATTGCTCTTTTATTTCAGCAACAAAAAAGCAGCCTTTCGGCTGCTCTTCGTCATCTCCGATATTGCCTTAAGAAACGAGTCATCTTCTCTTGAATTTGTGCCAATTCATCTACACGAGGTAGATAAACAATCCGGAAATGATCTGGATCTTTCCAGTTAAAGCCTCGTCCGTGCACCAGCAAAATCTTTTCTTGCTTTAAGAAATCAAGCACGAATTGCTCATCATCGTCCACTCGGTACATTTCTCTGTCAATTTTAGGAAAAATATAGAGCCCCGCTTTAGGTTTGGTTGCTGACAAGCCTGGAATTTCATTGATAGCCTTGTAAATAAAGTTTCGTTGCTCATAAATGCGCCCACTAGGAAGCAGCAATTCATCAACTGATTGATAACCACCAAGCGACGTTTGTACCACATGCTGAGATAAGACGTTTGAGCACAAACGCATATTGGATAGCATGTTTAGCCCTTCAATATAATCTTTCACGTGATATTTAGGACCAGATAACACCATCCACCCGACACGAAAACCCGCGATACGGTGTGATTTAGACAAGCCGTTCATGCTGACACAAAAGAGGTCAGGAGCCAAACTGGCGATAGCCGTATGTTTCTCACCGTCCATCACTAAACGGTCATAAATCTCATCTGCAAAAATAATCAAGTTGTTTTGCCGCGCAACTTCAACAAGTTCTTCCAACACCTCTTTAGGATACAAAGCTCCTGTCGGATTGTTTGGGTTGATAACGACAATAGCCTTTGTATTAGAGGTAATTTTTGATTTAATGTCATTAATATCTGGATACCAATCTGCCGCTTCATCACAAAGATAATGAACTGCATTTCCTCCTGCTAAACTGACCGCTGCGGTCCAGAGTGGATAATCCGGCATAGGTACCAGCACCTCATCACCATTATCTAGCAAACCTTGCATAGACATGACAATCAGCTCGCTGACTCCATTTCCAAGGTAGACATCGTCAATATCAACATTTGGAATATTCTTTAACTGGCAATATTGCATAATAGCTTTCCGAGCAGAAAAAATCCCTTTCGAGTCAGAATACCCCTCGCTATCACGTACATTCATAATCAAGTCATGAATCACCTCATCTGGCGCTGTAAAACCAAACTCAGCTGGGTTTCCTGTGTTTAAACGGAGGATTTTCTCACCGTTTGCGCGCATCCGCATGGCTTCTTCTAAGACGGGACCACGAATATCATAAGCCACATGTTCTAATTTTGTTGATTTATTAAATTCTTTCATCGAATTTTTCCTCATTTCAAAAGAGTAAATTTATTATAACGTAATTTTTCTAAAAAATCTAAAAAACTTCTTGTAAAGTCTGCATGAAAATGCTTTACTTTTTTCATGTAAAGGGTTACAATATAACTAAAGAAAGAATGGAGGTATTCCTATGCTACAAAGATATCAAAACATTATGGTCGCTGTTGACGGTTCTCACGAAGCTGAGCTTGCCTTTGAAAAGGGTGTCAATGTTGCGCTTAGAAATAATTCACGCCTAACAATTGCCCATGTAATTGATACACGTGCCTTGCAAAGCGTTTCTACATTTGATGCAGAAGTCTATGAAGAATTGCAAGAAGATGCAAAGAAACTCATGGATCAATATGCTGAAAAAGCCAAAGAAGCCGGCGTGGGAAATGTTGTCACAGTTGTTGAAATGGGAAATCCGAAAACCCTTCTTGCCACTGATATTCCAGAAGAACAAAAAGTTGATCTCATCATGGTCGGTGCTACCGGGCTCAATGCCTTTGAACGGTTACTGGTTGGTTCCTCATCTGAATACATCTTGCGTCATGCAAAAGTTGACTTACTTGTTGTTCGTGATAAGGAAAAAACATTATAATACAAAGATAGAGAGATTGGCATAAACAAGTCTCTCCTCTTTTTTATTCTTCATTTTTTTCACAATTTCGTTGATAAGCTTGAATTTGACGTTCAAGCTCTTTTTTGATAGCAGGTTCCGGTGCATAATTTTTTTCCCAATCATCTGGTTTTAAAATTTTATGAGTAACTGGGTCAAAGTGCGCTTTACCATCTGGGAAGAGTTTCCCCATATTCGCTTGGTGTACAATTTCAAATAAACGCTCAGGATCTACTCCCATTAACACAAAACTGCCATAGGTAAAATACAACATATCAATCAGTGCATCTACTTGCCCAACTAAAGACATCTCTGCTTTGCTCTTCTTTTTGACTTTTTCAGCAGCTTTGTCCACAGCTTCGTGCAAAGATTGAACAGACTGTTCAAAGACCTCTTCAGAAGGACTAGCTGCCCGCAAAAATTCCACTAATTCTTCTACCTTGAAGCCTGCACGGTGACGAGCACCTTCTGTTGTCCACAGAATAGGTTCTTCCTGCGTGCATTCGTCCATTGTCCCATGAAATTCTTTGACCTTATTAAAATGGTGATCACTACTGATAAAGACTTTTTCACTCGCTAAAATACCAAAGTGTTCCAAAGCTTTATGAATCCCGTCCTGACTATTACTGCTGGTTGTATGTTTTGCAACTTCTTTCACTCGACTGGTTCCATTTCCCATGGCAATAGACATGCCAACACCCGCTAACATCTCAACATCATTATCAGAATCACCGAAAGCCATGACTTGATTGATGTCAAAACCGTATTCTTTTCCGACGAGCTTAATCCCTTCTAACTTTGACATTCCTTGATTGACAATATCTGCCGCAAAAGGACTGCTACGAGTAAATTTTAAATCTGGAAAATCCGCTTCGATAGCTTGTGTTTCTTTTGGTGTTGCCAGCATCAGTACTTGATAAATCGGCTCTTGAATAGATTTCAATAAATTATCCTGCTGTTGAGGAAGTGCCTTACTAATCACATTGTTGAAACTTTTATTGACCAAGTGTGTCATCTTCCTCGGAACAAAGCGACTGGTCCATTGAGAAAACTTGCTCATGCCAAATCTCATGATTTTGGAGCCAACCATTCCTGATTTTGTCCCAAACGAAATTTCTATGTTATGCTGGCGAGCATACTGAATCAAGTGACGCAAACTGGTTTTATCAATTGGCTTAGCAGAAATGACTTTCTCTTTTGAAAAAATATATTGTCCATTATAGGTTACTGCAAAGTCCAAATCCAACTGCTCCATAAAAGATTGAACAAAAAATGGACCCCGACCTGTCGCTAAACCAACTAAAATACCTTGCTGTTTTAAACTATGAATCGCTTGTTCTGTGGATTTCAAGACTGTCCGACTATCATTTACTAACGTCCCATCAATATCAAAAAAGACTGCTTTAATTTCCATTCATTTCTCATCTCTTTCTTTTATGATACAATAATTATAGCATAGATTCAGGAGAAGCTCACTTATGACCAAAAGAATTTTAGTTTTACATACTGGCGGTACTATTTCCATGCAGGCGGACATTACTGGAAAAGTCGTCACAACTGAACACAATCCCATGAACCATGTCACAGTTCCTCTAGAAGGTATTCAAGTGACGGCTCTTGATGTTTTCAATATTCCTAGCCCTCACATAACACCACAGCACATGCTGCAATTGTATCAAAAAATCAAGACAGACGGGAAGTATTTTGACGGGGTTGTCATTACTCATGGAACGGACACTCTGGAAGAAACAGCTTATTTTTTGGATACCATGGAACTTCCAGATATTCCTGTTGTCTTGACCGGTGCCATGCGAAGCTCCAATGAACTAGGAAGTGACGGAGTTTACAATTACTTATCTGCACTTCGTGTAGCAAGTGATGACAAAGCACGTGGAAAAGGCGTTCTGGTGGTTATGAATGATGAAGTCCATGCTGCCAAATACGTGACAAAAACGCATACGACCAATGTCAGCACTTTTCAAACACCAACTCATGGACCACTCGGACTGATTATGAAGCAAGAAATCCTCTATTTCAAAACAGCTGAACCACGCGTTCGTTTTCATTTAGATAAAATTTCTGGATTAGTACCGATTATCCCAGCTTATGCTGGAATGAAAACTGAACTGCTTGATATGCTAGACTTGGAAAAGATAGACGGTCTCATCGTTGAAGGCTTTGGCGCTGGAAATCTACCACAAGAAGTTGCCCAAAAGCTCAGACAACTTGCGAATTCTGGATTGCCAATTGCACTTGTATCACGTTGCTTTAACGGGATTGCAGAGCCAGTTTACGCTTATGAAGGAGGTGGCGTGATGCTTCGTGAAGCAGGAATTATGTTTGTTAAAGAATTAAATGCTCCTAAAGCTCGTATCAAACTTCTCATCGCCCTTAACGCTGGACTTCAAGGGCAGACCTTAAAAAACTACATAGAAGGCTAGGTTCTTACATAGATAAAAAGCCTCGAGTGATTCGAAGCTTCTTAGGATATTTTATGTTTAGGAGATTTATGAAAAAAAGTTTTTAGCTCTTTTGTTTTTTAGTTATTTGCCATATATTTCTGATTCCTTTCCTGTTTTTTTGAATGTTTTGTTATAATTTACTTTAATGTTTACTGTCATTGGACTTACCTCTTTCTTTTTGATGAATTTAGTATAGCCCGAAAAACTTAAAGCAGACTTATAGATTTCTTTCAGAAAACTTAATTTAAAAAACTTCATCCAAATGAAAATGGTGAAGTTTTTTTGTTTTATACATAATGATAGACCAAAATCAATCCAAATAATCCTGTTGTTCCAAATGAAGTACTACGATATGCCAGTCTGCATTCGTTCGCCAATCAGGAGTGGACACAATTTGACTGGCGACCTTTCTGGCCTCTTCTAAAATTGGATAATCCTCCAAAATATCCGCTACCTGAAATTCCGGCAAACCAGACTGACGAGTGCCAAAGATTTCACCAGAACCACGCATTTTCAAATCTTCCTCAGCTAAGACAAAACCGTCAGTTGTTTCCGTCATGATTTTCATGCGTTTCTTGCCAGATTCCGTCTTGGGATTAGCCACGAGAACCGCATAAGACTGCTTATTCCCACGACCTACTCGACCACGTAACTGATGAAGCTGACTGAGCCCAAATCGATCCGCATCCATGATTAGCATGACCGTAGCATTGGGCACATTGACACCGACTTCAATAACAGTCGTGGAAACCAAAATGTCCGTTTTCCCTTCCTTAAAATCCTGCATAATGGCATCTTTTTCATCGCTCTTCATTTTACCGTGTAGTAGTGCTACATGAGCTTTGTCACCGAAATAAGCCTTTAGTTCCTCTTCCAAAGCAATCGCATTTTTCAGATCCAGCGCTTCTGACTCCTCAATCAAAGGAGAGATGACATAGACTTGAGCACCTCGTTGCAGCTCTTTTATCAACCAATCCAGAACTACTTCCAGCTGCTCATGCTTGACCCAACGGGTGATGATTGGCTTACGTCCTGCTGGCATTTGATCAATAATGGACACATCCATATCGCCAAAAGCAGTAATAGCAAGCGTTCTAGGAATGGGCGTTGCAGTCATCATGAGGACATCAGGATTATTTCCTTTTTCTCGCAAAATTCGCCTCTGCCCCACTCCAAAGCGGTGCTGTTCATCAATAATCACCAGACCGAGCTGATGATATATCACACTTTCTTGAATCAAAGCATGAGTGCCGACAATCATATCCACCTGACCAACCTCAATAGCTTCTAGTGCCGGTCTGCGTTCTGCTGGCTTCATTCCTCCTGTCAACAGAATTATCTGCAGTTCAGGAAAAAGTTGGCTCAAGCTATCAAAGTGCTGCTCTGCCAAGATTTCAGTCGGTACCATGAGAGCAGATTGCAAACCAGCTGTATAAGTAGCATACATAGCTAAACCTGCAACCACTGTCTTTCCGCTTCCGACATCTCCCTGCAAGAGCCGGTTCATGTGAGCTGGCGATTTCATATCCTGTAAAATCTCGTTTAGACTGCGCTCTTGAGCAGCCGTCAGCTCAAAAGGTAGAGTAGCTTTTTTCTTTTCTAGCAAGTCTGCCTGCCAAGGAATAATTAAGCCCTGACTAACATCTTTTGTTTCACATTTGAGAACCTGCAATTGCATTTGAAAGTAAAAAAGCTCTTCAAACTTGACCCGACGCAAAGCCTGCTTGTACTCTGCCAAATCCCTTGGAAAATGCATCGCTCGCACTGCCTGATTCCGTCCTAGCAACTGATAGCGTTCTAACAATACTTGGGGCAAATTTTCCTCTAAGAGCAATTCCAACCCCTGATCAAAGGCTGTCTTAATGACCTTCACCAAACTAGCTTGACTAATCCCTTGAGCCACCCGATAAACAGGCTGCAAATCATCTTCTACTTGTGCTAGAATTTTCATCCCGGTCAAACTAGCCTTTGCCTTATCCCATTTTCCGAAAATAGCAATGGTTGAGCCAACCTCCACCTTGTCTGCTAGATAAGGTTGATTAAAGAAGTTGACTGCAAGTACCACCTCTCCCTGCTTTATGGTAAAACGCAGGCGATTGCGCTTGTAGCCATAGTACTGGACATTTGCTGGTGTAGCCACCACCCCTGAAATAACTGCCTTTTCACCATCTTCCAGTTCTAACACATTCTTACTTTTAAAATCTTCATAGCGAAATGGAAAATAGAGCAGCAAATCTTGCAGGCTTTCAATTCCCAGCTTAGTAAATTTTTCAGCAGATTTCGGTCCTACACCCGGCAGAACCGTTAAAGGTTGGTGTAAATTCATAATTCCTCTTTCAGTTCTGTTTCTTAAGAGTTTGTAAAAGCAGATTGGAATAACCATGCTGAAAATAGCTTTCTAGATTTTTCTAACTGCTTTTTAGTTTCAATCAATTTTTATAAACTCTAGGCACACGATCACTAATCAAGCAAACCACCTCGTAGTTGATTGTTCCTCGTTTTTCTGCTACATCTGTTGCCGAAATAGATTTTTTACTGCTTTCTCCAATAAAAACGACAGGTGTACCAATAGGATAAGCTTTAGGTAGACGAACAGTAATCTGATCCATAGACACACGCCCAACAATAGGACAAGGTTGCCCGTCAATCAAAACATTAAAACCTTGCATATCTCGCGTCCAACCGTCTGCATATCCTAACGGGATCGTTCCAATATACTGCGAATTTTCACTTGTATAAGTAGCTCCATATCCCACATCTGCCCCTGCTTCCAGCTGCTTGACATGAACTAATTCCGACACCAGAGAAAGAGCCGGCTTCATTTCATAAGGAAGCTGCAAGGTACGACCGCTAGGATTGAGACCATAGATAATATCACCCAGACGCACCGCTTTCATCACAGTCTCTGCATGCCAAAGAGTCGTTGCAGAATTACTAGCGTGAACAATCGGTGGAACGGTTTCTAATTGCTCTAAAATTTCTTTAAAATGTGCCAACTGTGCCTCAAATTTATGGGTATCTGCTTCATCAGCTGTCGCAAAATGGGTGAAGATGCCTTCTACCTGAGCACCCGCTTTTTCCAAACGATGAATGGCTTCTTGAGCGTCTTGACTATCTCGAAAACCAATCCGTCCCATCCCAGAATCAATTTTTATGTGAACAACCAAGCTAGCTACATCTATATTTGACTTCAAGAGCAAATCAATCCATTCTAAACTAGCAACCGTACAGGTCACTTTGCGCTCAATTGCCAATGAAATGGCATGAATATCTGACACTCCTAATACCAAAATCTTTTTCGTAATGCCAGCATCACGCAACTCTACAGCTTCATCAATATTGGAAACACAAAAGCCATCTACAATGGACTCAATATAGCGTGTAACAGCAACCGCACCGTGACCATAAGCATCTGCCTTCACCACAGCCCACTTTTCCACATCGTTTGGAATGTGGGCAGCAATTTGCTTAATATTAAAGCTGATAGCAGCTAAATCAACAACGGCCTTAGTAGGTCGATGATTACTCGTTTTCATGATGTTCCTCCAAAATAACACTAGCTGTAACAATATTTCCTGCATGGCTGAGCGACACCCAGACCTTGCCAGAAAAAGGCGATTTGGTAAAAACGGGCGCTCCCTTTTCATCGTTTAAAATTTCTAAATCCTGAAAAGTGACACAGCCAATACCAGTCCCCCACGCTTTAGAAAAAGCCTCTTTAGCAGACCAACGTCCCGCCAAATATTCCATTTTTCGCTTGCCCGTCAGCTTTTCAAATCGGTCAAATTCTGCGGCTGTCAAAACCTTTTGGGCAAAGCGAGCATTTTTTTCGTAAACTTTTTGAATAGAAGAAATTTCCTCTATATCAATACCATGTCCTTTAATCATCTTTTTAAAAAGAGGCTGGGACAAACGTGTGCCAGACTCAGTTACTTTCTAAAATAAAACTTAATGCGCTAATACTATCAGATTTTACAAATCCACTCCCCATCTTTTTTATTTTTTATTTTTAGAAGATAGGGTAGTATAAATTTCCTTGACCAGTCTGACTGTATTATCCCAACCCAGACAAGGGTCTGTAATGGATTTTCCAAATACTTCAGGCTCGTTTTGACGACCGTCTTCTAAGTAAGACTCAATCATAAATCCGCGTACAACTTTTTTGATTTTTTCATTCCAATCACGATTGATTAAGGTTTGACGGACAATCCGCACCTGCTCTAAATACTGCTTACCAGAATTATCATGATTGGTATCAATGATGATAAAAGGATTTTCCAAGCCCATTTTTTCATATTGGTCAATCGTGTCTAGCAAATTATCATAGTAATAATTTGGAATGTTTTTTCCATACTCATCAAGTCCACCACGCAGAATAGCATGTGCCAGAGGATTCCCTGAAGTTTCTACTTCCTTACCAGCAAACAAAAAACTTTGCTTGTTTTGCGCTGCGTAAATCCCGTTAAACATGACATTGAGATTTCCAGACGTAGGATTTTTCAAACCAGTCGCAACATCAGCTCCACTCGCTACAAAACGGTGTTGCTGATCTTCCACAGAACGCGCCCCAACAGCCATATATGAAATCAAATCATCTACCAACGGAAGATTTTCTGGATAGAGCATTTCATCGGCTGTCGTCATTCCTGTCTCCGTAATGACACGATAATGCAAATTCCGAACAGCCTTAATCCCGTTGATTAGGCTTGGAGCAGCCTTAGCATTCGGTTGATGAATCAATCCTTTATAACCATCGCCATTAGTACGAGGTTTTGCCGTATAAACACGCATGACCATGAAAATACGGTCTTTCACCTCTTCTTGGAGGGTAGATAAACGTTTTGCGTATTCCAGAACAGCAGCCTCATTATCAGAAGAACATGGACCAATAACCAACAGAATGCGGTCATCCTCTCCACGAATAATCGCATTTAACTCGCGATCTCGTGCCTCTTTTTTAGCTAAAGCCTCTCCTTCCAACTTTGATAAATTGCGAACCTTTGCTACATCAATTGGCTCGCTAGTTACCTTAAATGTCATAATCTTCCCCTCTTTACACTACTTATCTGTGACGTCCATGACAATTTTTAAACTTCTTACCAGAACCACATGGACATAAGTCATTGCGCTTCACTTTTGTCAAATCAATATCGCTAGGCAAGCCAGAGTGTTGTGCTGCAATATTGCGTGTCGCTGTTGTGCTGATATGATACTCCGTACGTGGACGTTCTTGCTCGTGAATTTGAGCCTTCATCATCAAACGCGTCACATCAAATTCGATCGAACCAATCATGTCATTAAACATACGGAAACTTTCAGCTTGGTATTCAACGACTGGGTTATTTTGAGCATAACCACGAAGTCCAACTGCGTTCCGAAGTTGATCCAAAGCATCGATATGATCAGTCCATTTGCTATCTACAACGCGTAAAATCAGAACTTTTTGGAATTCTCTGACGGACTCTTCATCGCGAAGTTTCTCCACTTGACTATCGTAAATCTCCAAGGCACGTTTGTATAAATCTGCCTTGATATCTTCATCAGACAAGCCTTCTAAATCTGCGATTTCAATAGATTCTTCTGGAACAAGATTGTATTTTGCAAAATTAACAATTGCTTCTAATTTTTCATCTTGTTCTGCACGACTGTTGCCATCCACAAAACGGTTGATTGTTCGCTTCATCATGGCATGAATTTCCGGTGCCAAATCACGATCAGCCGTAATGACATCATAACGCTGCGCATAGATAATTTCACGTTGCTCACGCATAACATCATCATATTGAAGGACTTGTTTACGTGTATCATAGTTGTTCCCTTCAACACGCTTTTGAGCTCCTTCTACTTGACGCGTCAGCATACGAGATTTGATGACAGACTCTTCTTCGCTGAGGTTCATGCGATCCAAAACAGCTTTAATCCGTTCCGATCCAAAGCGACGCATAAGTTCATCTTCAAGTGATAGATAGAATTGTGATTCACCAGGATCTCCTTGACGACCTGAACGACCACGAAGTTGATTATCAATACGACGGCTTTCATGGCGCTCTGTACCAATAACACAAAGTCCACCAAGCTCACGAACACCTTCACCAAGCTTAATATCCGTACCACGACCGGCCATATTGGTTGCAATCGTTACAGCACCTCGCTGACCAGCATTCATAATGATTTGCGCTTCTTTATAGTGATTTTTCGCATTCAATACTTCATGAGGAACTCCAGCTTCGACTAATTTTTTAGAAATATAATCACTTGTTTCAACTGCGACTGTCCCTACAAGAACAGGTTGTCCTTTTTCATGACGAGCTTTCACATCCTCAACAACCGCTTTAAATTTAGACTCAATACTTGGATAAAGAAGATCTGGATAGTCAATACGAGCTACTGGACGATTTGTCGGAATCGGAATGACCCGCATATTATAAGTTTCTCGGAATTCTTCCTCTTCTGTCTTAGCTGTCCCTGTCATCCCTGATAATTTCTTATACATACGGAATAGATTTTGGTAAGTGATAGAAGCCGAAGTCTTTGTTTCATCCTGAATTGGCACACCTTCTTTGGCTTCAATTGCTTGGTGAAGTCCGTCTGAATAGCGGCGACCTTCCATTGTACGACCTGTAAATTGATCCACAATCAAAATTTCTTGCTCTTCACTCACCACATAGTCAATATCTAACAGCATGATATAGTTTGCACGAAGGGCATTGTCAATAAAGTGAGTCAGTGCTACATTTTCAATATCATACAAGTTTTCTAACTTGAAGTAGCTTTCTGCTTTATCAATCCCAGAGTCAGAAAGTCCAATGGTTTTAGACTGCACATCAATGATGTAGTCATCTTTATTAAGAGACTTCACAAAGCTATCCGCCATGTGATAAAGTTGGTTCGTATCAGACGAAGTTGGTCCTGACACAATCAAAGGCGTACGAGCTTCGTCAATCAAAATGGAGTCTACTTCGTCAACCAAAGCGTAGTTGAGCGGGCGTTGCACCATGTTTTCAGCGCGCACTACCATGTTGTCACGCAAATAGTCAAAACCAATCTCTGCATTGGTTGAATACGTGATATCACATTCATAGGCCTCTTTTTTCTCTGCGGATGACTTCGCAGCAAGATTGATACCGACAGAAAGCCCCAACCAAGAGTACAGTTCCCCCATTTCCGTTGCGTCACGCTCTGTCAGATATTCATTTACTGTGACAACGTGAACCCCTTTTCCAGACAAGGCGTTCAGATAAACTGGCATAGTCGCTGTCAGGGTTTTTCCCTCCCCTGTACGCATTTCTGGAACATCTCCATGGTGTAAGACAATCCCACCCATAATCTGTACTGGGTAAGGAAAAAGTCCTAACACACGCTTTGCACCTTCACGAACAACCGCAAAAGCTTCATAAAGCAAGTCATCTAATGACTCGCCATTTTGATACCGTTGCTTAAATTCATCCGTCTTTGCTTTCAAAGCTTCATCTGACAAAGCAGCCATTTCATCTTCATACGCCATGACTTTCTTTGCCATTTTTTCTAATCTTCTTAATTCACCTTTATCATTTTCGATAATTCTTCTTAAAATATTCGCCATTTTTTTCCTTACTTGTTATAATTCTTATTTTAAAATGTTCTTTTCATTATAGCATTTTTCACTATATCTTTCAAGAAAATAAAAGGACTAAAACGGCAGTTCCATTCAAAACTACCGTTTTATGTTCTTACTCTTTTAAGTGATAAGAATAACTGGCCACAACGACATTTTCATGCCATCTGAGAAAATATTTCAATTTCAAGCTCATTTGATTGTGCAGCATATTTTGCCAGCTATGATTTGGGATAAATTGCGGTACCAGCACTGTTACGGTATAACCTTTCTTCTGCGCACCACGAGCGATTTTTGTCACATACTGTACGGTTGGTCTGATGATATTACGGTAGCTTGTTTCCACATTTACAAATTGAATATCCGGAAAATATTGTTTAAATTCACTTGCTACTTCTTCATCTTTTTCTTGTGTTTCTTTGGTAGATACGTGCATGGCAATCACCTCATCACCGATACTACGGGCATAATTCATTGCACCAACACTAACGCGTGTGACATTCCCGACAAGCACCAAAACCAGATTTCCTGCATAGTCTACGCGTTCAATTTCTTCATTCAAACGTAGCTGTTTCGCCACTTTATTGTAATGATTTTTAATGCTCAGGAAAATCCATAATAAAACGATGATAATCGGGAAGAATGGCCAGATATCTCGCAAACGAAAAAGTAGCAAAATCGCTACAATGGTGTAACAAATCGCAGCGCCTAAAATATTTGCTACTGAATATTTTAAGAAATGTTTTCCGTACTGCTTATGCCAATGCACAACCATTCCCGTTTGAGAAAGAGCAAAAGGCACAAACACACCAATGGTATAAAGCGGAATGAGCCGTTCAGTGTTTCCGTTGAAAATAAGCAACAGAAGAATAGCACCGATAGCTAAGGTCAAAATCCCGTTTGAATAACCAAGGCGTGCTCCTTTTTCCATATACATGTGTGGCATATATTTATTTTTTGCCATATTGTAGGACAACATAGGAAAGGCTGAAAAGCCTGTATTAGCTGCTACAGCAAGGATGAGAGCTGTTGATAATTGGAAAATATAAAATAGAAGTCGTCCAACAGGTGAATTTCCCAAAATAGCTTGCGCCATTTGAGCGAGCGTTGTAACACCTTTTACCGGAACGATTCCAATCCAGTAATTCAAAAAGGTAATGCCAGCAAACATGAAACCTAAAATGGCTGCCATAATTGCCAAGGTTTTCGCTGCATTTTCAGCTTTGGGTGTTTTGAAAAATGGTACAGAATTTGAAATGGCTTCCACACCTGTCAGAGAAGCCGAACCACTCGTGAAAGCGCGTAGCAGGAGCACTAAGCTGACACCTGAAATAGATTTTCCGATAGGAGCTGTTGCATGGTAGGATAAGTTCCCCAGTAATAATTGCAATAAACCAAAGCCAATCAAGAAAACAGTACTTGCAATAAACAAGTAGACTGGTATCATCAGAGAAACCGCAGATTCTCGCAGTCCGCGTAAGTTCATTAGCATTAAAACCAACACTAAAATAATCGAAATGTGCAAATTGTACGGATGCAAAGCAGGAATTGCTGACGTAATCGCATCCGCCCCAGACGAAACAGATACCGCTACTGTCAACATATAATCAACTAGCAAACTACCACCTGAAACTAGACCAGCTTTAGGGGAAAGATTTTCCGTTGTGACCATATAAGCCCCACCGCCTTGTGGGTAAGCATGAATCACCTGACGATATGAAATGGTTAAACTAGCCAGCAAAATCAGCACCACAATACCGATTGGCAAAGACCACCAAATTGCACCAGCAGATACGGATACCAAAACCAAAACAACTTGTTCAGGACCATAGGCAATCGAAGACAGAGCATCGCTTGACAGCATAGCCAAGGCTTGTAGCTTAGTTAGTAAATTCCCTTCATCTCCCTCATCGCTTGATTTTAAAGGTCGACCAATAAAAATATTCTTCAACTTGGAAAACATCTTTTTCTCCTAAATTTTCAATATCAGCTATTATAACGCTTTTCTGAAATAGTATCAACGTTTTCTGAAAATGACATCATTTCTTAATATAACTGACAATTCCTGCAAAAATATAAGGATTATACAGATAGGGTTGTTTCACAGATACCTTTAAAAATCTGTAGAACAGTAGAGAACTACGCCATAATGCTTTACCTTATGATAAAAGAGGTCAAGGACTTTTCCTCAACCTCTGATGTTCTATAAAAGCTATTACGGATGACTAACAATCATTTCAAGGTCTTGCCCTTCGAATGTCCACTCTTCCACATCGCTTGGCAGGATAAAATGGTCTCCTTTTGCGATTGGATACGTTTCTCCATCTACGGTCAGCACACCTCGCCCTGCTAGCACACTTACTAGTAAATAAGCAGCTGTTTTCTTGATATCCACTTTTCCTGATACTTCCCATTTGTAAACAGCAAAGAAATCACTAGCTACTAAAAGCGTTGACGTCAAATCATCTGCTTTCAGCGTAACTGGGCGGCTATTGGCTGGCGCACCGATATTGAGCACATCAATGGACTTTTCCAAATGCAGCTCGCGCAGATTGCCTTTAGCATCTTTTCGGTCAAAGTCGTAGACACGATAGGTAGTGTCGCTAGACTGTTGCGTTTCTAAAATCAAAATACCTGAGCCAATCGCGTGCATAGTACCACTTGGAACATAGAAAAAATCTCCAGCCTTGACTGGCACTTTGGTTAAGAGCTTGTCCCATTCTTTCTTTTCAATCTGCTGGCGTAATTCTTCTCGTGATTTGGCATTGTGCCCGTAGATAATTTCTGCTCCTTCATCTGCAGCAATCACATACCAGCACTCCGTTTTTCCTAATTCTCCTTCGTGCTCCATAGCATAATGATCATCTGGATGAACCTGAACACTCAACCAATCATTAGCGTCCAAAATTTTGGTTAAAAGCGGAAAAACAGGCTCACTACTATTACCAAATAACTCTCGATGCTCTGCATAGAGCTGATCTAAGCCCGTACCAGCAAAACGACCATTTTTGATCGTTGATACACCATGCGGGTGAGCCGAAATCGCCCAGTATTCGCCTACTTTGTCACTGGGAATTTCATAGCCAAATTCGTCTCGTAGTTTCGTTCCACCCCAAATTTTTTCCTGCATAACAGATTGTAAAAATAATGGTTCTGACATCATTGCCTCCTTTTCATTGTACAAATAATGACTTAAATATTTTTAACATCTAAAAGAGAATATCCTCTCGTGTCAAAGCGATTGCGACTTCTCGAATATTCAATCGGACGTCCATTTTCCAGATAAACAACTTGCTCCACCTGTAAAATCGGGTCTGTTTCTTGGCAAGCTAAATAGGTCTGGTCATATTCATCTGGCTTTTCAGCTGTAATATGGCGATAACTTCCAGCAAATTTTAAGTTTAACTCATCCCATAGATAAGCATAGATAGACTGAAGCAAAATCTCCTCATTCAATCCTGGTACCAAGTCACACGGCATATACGTGTGTTCCAACACATAAGGTTGCTCATCCAACAGACGCAAACGTATGATTTTGTAAACCGGTGCCGTTACTTCCACTTGCAGGCGCTCTGCAAGATCAGCTTCTGGAAATTCAACTGCAAATTGAATAATCTGGCTCGTTAATTTTCGCTCATCATTTTTTAAATCTTGACTCAAGCCATTGTAGTTATTCAAGCGAAATTTTGAATCTTCTTTATCCCAAAAGGAGGAATTTAACACTCTCGTTCCATTTCCTTGTTTAGAAAAAATGAGTCCTTCAATGGTTAAAATCTCAACGGCTTTTTTGATGGTCATTCGGCTGACGCCAAATTCTTTTGATAATTCGGACTGAATAGGCAACATGGAGTCTACTGGGTAGACTCCACTTGCAATTCTATCTCGAAGTATATTGGCGATTTCTTCGTATTTAGGCATAAGATAGCTCCTGCAAATCTGTCTTTCATCTCATTATAATACAGAATCAGGTTGTTTGTCCAGCATACGAAGGAATGGATACCAGATAAATCCAACAATCACCATATCCACTAACTGAAGGACACCACCTAAAATGGAATTGGTTGCTAGCATTCCGCTAAAGAATACGGGTACCGTCCAAGGAACTGCCACTCCTGTTGGAGCTGGAACAATTCCTACTGCCATCACAGTATAGTTAAACGCAGTCACAACAATCGGTGCTAAAACCCATGGAATCAGAATAGTCGCATTCAAAACGATTGGCAAGCCAAAGATAACTGGTTCATTGACATTGAATAGCCCCGCACCAAGAGCAAGTCGTCCAACGTCCTTATACATTTTCTTTTTCAGAATAAAAGCCATAATGATAACTACAGCTAGCGTCATCCCAGAACCACCTAAACCAACAGTAAATGTTTCCATAAATGATTTGGAAATAATGTGTGGCAAATGCTTGCCAGCCTGATAAGCCTCTAAGTTATCCAACATCAATGTATTCCAAATTGGATCCATGACAGAATTAACAAGAATTTGTCCATGAAGTCCAAAGAACCATAAAAATTGAACAAAGAAGATTGCCACTAAAGTTGCCCATATACTACTTCCCAAGCCAACTAGCGGCGTTTGAATAACCTTATAAATAATATCATGAAGATTTGCATTGAAAAATCCTGTCAAACCAGCATTGACAAACAAGAATATGGAAAGAGTCAATACGGCAGGAATCAAAGCCGCAAACGACTTGGCTACTGCAGGCGGAACGCTGTCTGGCATTTTAATCTGCCAACCTTTTTTCGTTGCCCAGCAGTAGATTTCCGCTGCCAAAAATGCAACCAGCATGCCAAGGAACATCCCTTTAGCCCCTAAACGGTCTAAACTCAATACGCCTGAAATTTTTTCACCTTTTTCTGACATGGTATAAAAAGGTGTCAAGAGAAGAAAACTAGAAAAGGAAACGGCTCCTCCAAAGATTCCCTCTACATCATAAGATTTTGATAAATAATAGCCAATACCAAACGTTACAAACACTGTCATAATAGACATTGTTGCACTTTGACCGCTACCAAACAGATTAGATAAAGTTGCTTTCGTTGCATCATTAAAAAATGGCAAATTATTAAATACTACTACGATTGAGCCAAACATCGTTAATGGAAAGGAGAGCATAAAAGCATCCCGTAAAACAGCCAAATAACGATTGGAAGCGAGCTTGTTTGCCAATGGCAACAACTTATCACCGATTTGATCTAGAAACTTGTTCATCAATCTTCCCTCTTTTTCTTTTTTTGATACTCTAACTATACTATATTTTTTGTAAAATGTCTATACTTTTTTAATAAAAGATTGACTTTTTTTCTAAAAAGTATAGAATTATATTATAGAGAATTTTTTAAAGGAGAAAATATATGACATTTCTAACATTTCCAAAGGGATTTTTCTGGGGGACTGCTTCCAGCGGTCCGCAAACAGAAGGGCGTTTTGAGGGGGACGGAAAGGGAGAGAATATCTGGGACTATTGGTACGATAAAGAGCCCGAAAAATTCTTCAATCATATTGGCCCAGATAAAGCTTCTTATAATTATCAGTATTACAAAGAAGATGTGCAATTGATGAAAGCAACAGGGCATAATTCTTTCCGCACTTCTATCCAATGGAGTCGCCTAATCCCTGAAGGCGTTGGCGCTGTTAATCCCAAAGCTGTAGATTTTTACAACTCATTCATTGATGAACTGATTGCAAATGGTATTGAGCCATTTATCAACTTGTACCATTTTGACATGCCAATGACACTGCAAGAAAAAGGCGGTTGGCTCAATCGGGAAACGGTTGATGCTTATGTAAATTTCGCAAAAACCTGCTTTGAGTTATTTGGAGACCGTGTCAAATATTGGTTTACCCATAACGAGCCGATTGTCCCTGTTGAAGGTGGCTACCTCTATAACTTCCATTATCCTAACGAAGTCAACATGAAACACGCTGTTCAAGTGGCTTTTCATGAAATGCTCGCCAGTAGCTTAGCTGTCAAAGCCTATCATGAAAACCAAGACGGAAAAATCGGGATCATCCTTAACTTAACTCCAAGCTATCCGCGTGATGAAAACAATCCCGAAGATGTCAAAGCTGCTCAGATTGCGGATGCTTTCTTTAACCGCTCTTTCTTAGATCCTGCTATCAAGGGCGAATATCCGGCTGACTTGATTGCCCTTATTAAGGAATTAGACATGGTGCCAGAACACACAAGTAAGGATTTGCAGACTATTAAAGAAAACACCATTGATTTGCTTGGTGTCAATTATTACCAGCCACGTCGGATTAAAGCAAAAGAAAATCCTGCCGGTAAAGATCCGCAGAATCCTATGCCAGATGATTTCTTTGACTACTACGATATGCCGAATAAAAAAATGAACCCTTATCGCGGTTGGGAAATCTATGAAAAAGGGATTTACGATATTATGATTAACGTTCGTGATAACTACGGTAATATTCCTTGCTACATCTCAGAAAATGGTATGGGCGTTGAAGGTGAGGAGCGCTATATCAATGCCAATGGTCAAATCGAGGACGATTACCGTATTTACTTTATCAAAGATCATCTCCGTTACCTTCATCAAGCGATTAACGAAGGAGCTAACTGCCTTGGTTATCATCTCTGGACCTGTATGGACAATTGGTCCTGGTGCAATGCCTATAAAAATCGCTATGGACTTATTGCCGTTGACCTAGACCAACAAGGTAAACGAACGATTAAAAAATCGGGTTATTTCTTTAAAGAACTGTCTGACAAAAACGGTTTTGAAGATTGAATTTAGCAAAACTCCCCAAGGGTTCCGATACCTTGGGGAGTTTGAGTTATCTTAAAAATAAACCTATAACATGTAACTAGTTTGCACAAATGTTATAAGTTTATTCTTAGGAGGTTTAGCAATAAATTATTTTTCTTCTAGCTTTTTATATAATTCAAGCATTTCTAATGCCACTTCACGTAATGTCATCGTTGTCATCAAATGGTCTTGTGCATGAACCATGATAATCTCGATCTTAATCTCAACACCACTTGCATAATCTTGCAACAATTTCGTTTGTGCGTGATGCGCTTCAACCAACTCTGTATTCGCAGCTTCCAATTTTTGAGAGGCTTCATCGTAGTGACCAAGACGCATCGCTGCAAATGCTTCGTGTACTGTTGCACGCGCCGTTCCACTATGAAGAATGATTTCAAACGCTGCTACTTGTAATTCTTCTGTATTCATAAAACCCTCTTTATAGATTGTCCGTTACAACTTTGGCTAAGGCTGCGACCCCTGTTGGGATAGGCACATAGGCTTGAGGCGGAATTTGAACAACTGGGCGTCCAACTCTTTCACCGAGGTCAGCAAATTGTTTGAAATACATTCTTGTTTGAGGGCTAATTAAATAAAGATCAAACGCTGCAGATTCAATCACTTTATTTCCTTCTGTTGCACCAATTGCTTCAACGGTAATGTCTTGTCCTTGACCTTGAAGGTATTCAGTTGTCTTTTTTGCCATAAGAGAGGAAGACATCCCTGCCGCACAGATAATTAACGCTTTTGCCATGAAAATTCTCCTTAAAATATTGTATATTAGGTAATTTTTTATTAACGAATTGCCTATCATTGATATTAGTATAGCACAGTTTTCGTTAAATGTCTAGTCTTTTATATATAAAGATTATACTTTTTTCGAAAAATTTAATAACAAAAAACTCTTTCCGGTCAAATTTTGACTAGAAAGAGTCCCTATTGCAATTTATCGTTTGTCATTTCCTTTACGCATATTCTGCGTCTTCATCAAATTGACTATTGTAAAGATCAGCATAGAAGCCGTTTTGTTCCATCAATTGTTCATGATTGCCTTGTTCAATGATATTGCCATCTCGCATAACCAAAATTAAGTCAGCATTACGAATCGTTGACAAACGGTGAGCAATGACAAAGGAAGTCCGTCCTTCCATTAGTTTATCCATCGCTTTTTGAATCAGCTCTTCCGTCCGTGTATCAACAGATGAAGTCGCTTCGTCCAAGATAAGCAATGGAGCATCCTTAAGAAGGGCACGCGCAATGGTTAGCAATTGCTTTTGCCCAACAGAGAGGCTCACAGTATCGTCCAGCACCGTATCATATCCTTTTGGCAAAGTCTTAATGAAGTGATGAACCCCAACAGCTTTGGCAGCTGCCACAACTGCTTCGTCAGAAATATTTTTCTGATTGTAAATCAAATTTTCCTTAATCGTTCCCTCAAATAACCAAGTGTCTTGAAGAACCATGGAGAAGGCATCATGTACCTCGGAGCGTTTCATTTGCTTCGTATCAATACCATCAATCGTAATCCGCCCTTTCTCAATCTCATAGAATTTCATCAGCAAATTGACAATCGTCGTCTTCCCAGCACCGGTCGGGCCGACAATGGCAATTTTTTGCCCTGCTTTTGCATTGGCAGAAAAATCATGAATAATCGTTCGATCTGGATTGTAACCAAAGAATACCTTATCAAAGGCAACATCTCCTTTTAAGGTCGTGAGTTGTTGCGCCTTGTGCTCATCGTTTTCCATTTCAGGCTCTGCTAAAAATTCAAACACGCGTCCCATAGCAGCGCTAGCTTGTTGAAGAGTGGTAATCCCTTGCGCAATTTGTGACAACGGTTGAGAGAAAGTCCGTACATACACCATAAAGGCAACAATCGTTCCCATAGTGACATCGCCATTCAAGGCCATGCTCGCTCCAACCAAAACAACCATAACGTAACCGAAGTTCCCTACAAACATCATAAGCGGCATCATAATCCCTGAAATAAATTGGGATTTCCACATGCTGTTGTAAAGATTCGTATTGAGCGTTTGAAAGGCTGCTTTGGATTCGTCTGCGGCATTGTAGCTGACAATGACATTATGCCCAGAGTACATTTCTTCCACATAGCCATTGACGCTGGCAAGATTTTCTTGTTGTGCTCGGAAGAATCGTTGAGATTTTCCCATAATCAAAGCAACAAAGACAAAGCCAATCAAGACTGATCCAATCGTTACAAAGGAGAGAACGACATTATTGTAAAACATCATAAAGAGAACCGCAACGAGAAGCAAACTTGATGAAATCACCGTTCCTAAACTTTGGTTCAGAGATTGTCCAACAGTATCCACGTCATTGGTGACCCGTGAAAGAGTGTCCCCTTGGGAATGGCTGTCAAAATAGCGCAGAGGCAATTTATTGATTTTTTCAGCAATAGCAGTCCGCAAACGCTTGGAGAAATGCTGAATCACTGAAGAGATGATAAAGGATTGAGTATAATTTAATAAAGCCCCTACTGCATATAAAATTGCTAAGAAAAGAGCAATGTTGGAGATTGCTTTCAAATCAATCTGACTTCGCATGCCTTCTGTGATGAGATTGGTAATTTCTTTTAATTTGTCCGGTCCATAAACTGTAATAATACTAGATAGTGCCGCTCCCACAAATGCAATGAGCAATGGAAGCTGAAAACCTTTGAGATAAGGTTTCACTTGGCTAAATAAAGACGATTTTTTATTTTCCATTTTCCAATTCCTCCTTTGATAATTGTGAGTAAGCAATTTCTTGGTAAACATCGTTTGTTGCTAGCAATTCTTTATGAGTACCCTGACCGACTACTTTTCCTTTATCCAGTACCAAAATCTGATCAGCATCCATAATCGTTGATATCCGCTGCGCCACAATCAATCTGGTTGTGTCCTTCACTTTTTTCGCTAATTCTTCCCGCAAAATGCGGTCTGTCTTATAGTCTAGCGCTGAAAATGAATCATCAAAAATCAAAATTTCAGGCTTGCGAGCAAGCGCACGCGCAATTGCCAAACGTTGCTTTTGCCCACCAGAGAAATTCGTACCGCTTTGTGCAACTTCAGATTGCAAACCGTCTTCTTTTTCTTCAACAAATGATTTCGCTTGTGCCAAGTCCAATGCAGACCACATTTTTTCATCATCCAATGGACTTTCATTGCTTTGTCCAAAGTCCAAATTACTCTTTATATCACCAGAGAAGAGGACAGCTTTTTGTGGAATGTAGCCAACTTTATTATGCAAATCTTCTAGCTGATAATCTTTGACGTTTACGCCGTCTACTAAAATTCTTCCTTCTGTCACATCATAAAAACGAGGAATTAAGCTAATTAGAGTAGATTTCCCAGAACCGGTTGAACCAATGAAAGCTACGGTTTCACCTGCTTTTGCTGTAAAGCTGACATGCTCAATGACAGCCTCAGAGTTTTTAGCATAGCGGAAAGACACATTGTCAAATACCACTTCCCCTTTGACATCTTTCGCTATTTTTGGCTCTGTTGGAGACTCAATCGTTGAATATAAATCAAGCACTTCATTGATCCGTCCAGCAGACACCAAGGTACGAGGTAGAATGATAAAAAGAGCCCCCATAAGCATGAAGCCTATCACCACTTGCATGGCATAAGACATAAAGACGACCATATCACTAAAGATAGGCAAGCGCTCTGGTAAGGCTGCGTCTTGAATCAAGTAAGCCCCAATCCAATAAATCGCCAAAGTCAAGCCGCTCGAAATCCCCATCATAATTGGATTTAAAATCGCCATGAGACGACTGACAAAGAGATTCAAACGAGTCACTTCATCATTAGCTCCTGCAAACTTGTCATCTTGATAGTCTTCAGCGTTATAAGCCCGAACAACACGAATCCCTGTTAGACTTTCACGCGTAATACTATTTAACTTATCAGTCAACCGTTGAATAACGGATTGCTTTGGAAAGGCCAGCGTCATCAGAACTGTTGTCATGATAATATTCACAATAACCGCCACAATAACCGCCCAGAGCCAGTATTCTGATTTCCCAATGATTTTCGTAATCGCCCAAATCGCCATGATTGGCCCACGCGTCACAACTTGCAAGCCCATTGTAATCATAAGTTGAATTTGCGTAAGATCATTGGTTGTCCGGGTCAAAAGACTCGGAATAGAGAATCGCTTAATCTCAGCGTCTGAATAATCCAGCACACGATTGAAAATATCTGACCGCAAACTCGTTGTAAAGCTAGCCGCCAATCTAGCCGCAATAAAGCCAACTGTCACAGCACTAAGAAAGCTCGCAAAAGACAGCCCAATCATTTTCAAACCTGGATTCCACAAATCAGAAACTACTGTCCCCCTCATCTGTAGGAGTTCCGTAATTTTTGAAATATAAGTTGGAACCTCTAATTCCAAATAAACTGTTAAACAAGTAAACAAGATACTGATGACAATCATCCCTACTTCTTTGACAGTTAAACGTTTAAACAATTTAACCATTCGTTTCTCCTTTTTCTAATTTTTCAATATTCTGGTAAAATTTCCCCATCACTTGAAAAAAAGTAACCAAATCTTCTTCTGAAATATCTGTCAATAGGCAACGATCCATTTCATCAAAAAAATCACGAATTTTATTCATGCGCTCCTTTGATTCCGGCGTTAAACGAATAATCTTAGCGCGTTTATCGGTCTCACTTACTTCCAGATAAATCAAGCCATTCTTCACCATTCGCTTCATTAAATTACTGGCAACGGACTTAGTAATGCCCAACTCCTGCTCAATATCTTTAATAAAGGTCATCTTATCACAGTCTTCGCGGTGATTCACAAAATGCAATACTTGCCCCTGCGGACCCGCCATAAATTCAATCCCTCGCTCTTTGGCAATTTTTTGAATCATCAGATGTGTCTTCCGTCCAAATCGCTTGAATTCTAATAATGGTTTTTCCATTTGATTTCCTTTCAAATAGTTCGCTAGAGAACCAATTGGTTTCCATGAGAACTATTCTACTATAATTCAAACGAATGTCAAGAAAAAAGTTCCTATAAGAACTATTTTTTGACCAATTAAAAACCCAGTACTATAAAAGCTGAGTTTTCAGGTCATTAAATCAAAATCCCTTCCAAATGATCCAGTTCATGCTGGCAGATTTGTGCAGGAAAATCTTTCAAAGTCAGCGTTTGCTTTCGCCAATGTTGATCCAAATATTCAACTGTAATTTCCTTATAACGAGTTGTCAAGCGACTCCCCGCAAGTGATAAACAGGACTCTTCCGCTCGGTAAGGAGATGACTTCCTTTTCAAAATAGGATTGAACATGATAACAGGAATCACGTCGTACATCAATATAATGATGCGTTTTTGAACTCCAATCATATTGGCTGCCATTCCGACACACTTATCTTGGTTCGCTCTTAAGGTATCGAACAAATCTTGCCCAATTCCGACATCTTCTTTGCTTGCTGGTTGTGCTTTCTGCTGCAAAACCAACATATCTTTTACAATTGGTTTAATCATTTTCTTCCTTATATCAAAAAAAGAGCAAGCTTATTCAATATTCACTCACTTGCTCTCAATTACTCAATTATCCTTTGTTTTTTTCGCTGACTTTTTTAGCTAAGACAAAGTTTCCAAGTGTCGCTGACCCATTTCCTGCAACCGCTGGCGTTACAATGTAATCACGTACATCTGGAACAGGCAAATAACCATTCAACAAAACTGTGAACTTTTCACGAACGCGATCCAACATGTGCTGTTGCGCCATAACACCTCCACCAAAGACAATCACATCAGGGCGGAATGTCACCGTTGCTTGAATTGCTGCTTGCGCAATGTAGTAGGCTTGAATATCCCAAACAGAGCTGTTTAGTTCAATATTTTCACCTCGAATGCCTGTCCGGGCCTCTAAACTAGGTCCAGCAGCTAATCCCTCTAAACAGCCATTATGGAATGGACACACTCCATTAAATTCTTTTTCCACATCCATTGGGTGCTTCGCAACATAGTAATGTCCCATTTCTGGATGACCCGTCCCACCAACAAATTCACCACGTTGAATAGCACCGGCTCCAATCCCCGTCCCAATCGTATAGTAAACTAGATTTTCAATGCGTCCGCCTGCATTATTTCGCGCCACTACTTCACCATAAGCAGAGCTATTAACATCTGTCGTAAAGTAAATCGGTACATTTAAAGCACGTCGCAAAGCACCGACAATATCGACATTTGCCCAGTGTGGTTTAGGTGTCGTTGTAATAAAACCATACGTTTTTGAATTAGGATCAATGTCAATCGGTCCAAAAGAACCAACTGCAAGACCGGCTAAATTCTCAAAACGAGAGAAAAATGCAATCGTCTTATCCAACGTTTCAATCGGTGTGGTCGTTGGAAATTGTGTTTTCTCAACTACTTCAAATTTTTCATCCCCAACTGCACACACAAATTTTGTACCACCAGCTTCTAGGCTTCCATACAATTTTGTCATTTCAAAACCTCTTTTTATTTTGTTTTCTTCTCTATTCATTATAGCATATCTTCGTATGACTTCTGAGTAAAAATCTTACTTTTTCTTCTCTTTTTCAAAGAAAAGGGAGTGGGAAAGAACCGGAAAGAGTTCGTTTCCCACTCCTGCACAGTTGATTGACAACTTTGAGACATGAAACGAGCAAAGAAAAGAATCAACCGCTGTGTTAATGTGTTTTGTTAACTAAAAGTGAAGAAGAGAGTGGGACAGAAATCAATCATTCGAAGAATGTGATTTCGTCGTCCCACCTCCGCACAGTTGGTTAGGATAGCCGCTATCATCGGTATAGCAAGGGATAAGGATATCCAACCAACCACTGCGTCTTGCAAGCTAAACTATAAAATATATGAGGCTGGGAACTTTTGTCCCAACCTCCTCTTAACACATGATACGGTTAGGCTTTCAACTCAATCACAGCATCACCTTTAGCCACTGTACCCTCTGCAACAGGAGTGACAGAAGCATAATCAGCTGTATTGGTAACAATCACCATAGTTGTGTCATCAAGACCAGTAGCTGCGATTTTAGCAGTGTCAAATGTTCCAAGAACATCGCCAGCTTTCACCTTATCACCTTGAGCAACTTTTTGATCAAATCCGTCACCGTTCATAGAAACTGTGTCAATACCTACGTGAATCAAGATTTCAGCACCATTTGCCGTTTTCAAGCCGTAAGCGTGACCAGTTGCAAATGCAATTGTCACTTCTGCATCCGCAGGAGCATACACAACACCTTCACTAGGTTTTACCGCAACTCCTTGTCCCATAGCACCGCTAGAGAATACTGGGTCATTGACATCTTTCAAGTCAACCACTTGACCAACGATTGGAGAAACAATTGTTTCATCAGAAAGGACTGGTGCAGCTGCTTCATTAGCTTCTACTACTTCTTTTGCTTCAGTCACTTCTTCTTCAGCATCTTTGTAACCAAATGCGTAAGTCAAACCAAATCCAAGACCAGTAGTTACAAGTACCATGAAGATATATTGAAGAACTTGCCCATTCAGATAGAGAAGTGTACCTGGGATAATAGTAATACCAAATCCAGTACCAGCAAGTCCAAGAATAGAAGCTAACCAACCACCAGCAGCACCGGCAACAAGACCAAGTACAAATGGTTTACCATAACGTAAGTTTACCCCGAAAATAGCTGGTTCAGTAATTCCAAGACCTGCAGAGAGAGCAGCTGGGAATGCAAGAGCTTTTAGTTTTTTAGATTTTGTTTTTACACCAACTGCAAGAGTTGCACCCGCTTGGGCAGTCATAGCAGCCGTGATGATTGCATTAAAGGCATCTTTCCCTTCGCTTGCAATCAATTGCGCTTCTAGTAAGTTGAAGATATGGTGAACACCGGTTACCACGATAAGCTGATGCACACCACCAAGGATGAGACCTGCTAAGCCAAACGGCAAGGCAAGAATAGCTTTTGTCGCAGCAAGAATAACATTTTCAAGCGAGTGGAAGATCGGACCAATGACAAAGAGTCCAAGAATAGACATCACAAGGAAGGTCAAAAATGGCACAACGAGCAAATCAAGCACATCTGGAATTTTCTTATGCAACCATTTTTCAAGTTTCGCACCAAGTAATCCAATGAAGAAGGCTGGCAATACTGAGTTTTGATAACCAACTACTGGAATGAAGCCAAAGAACATAATTGGTTTTGCAGCACCAGAAGCTACATCCCAAGCATTTGGAAGAGCTGTATTGACCAACATCAAACCAAGTACAATACCAATAACTGGATTACCACCGAATACACGGAAAGCTGACCAAGAAATCAAAGCCGGGAAGAAGGCAAAGGCTGTATCTGTCAACACAACTGTGTAAGTATAGAAGTCTGACGCAGCAAAGGCTTTTGAAGTTGTTCCAAATAACCCAAGAATCGTATCGTTATTAATCGCACCACGAATCCCCATGAAGAGACCTGTTGCTACGATTGCTGGCAGGATTGGCACAAATACGTCACCAAATGTACGAACAGCACGTTGGAACCAATTTCCCTTTTTAGCCGCTTCCGCTTTTTGTTCACCAGTTGAAGACGTAGGCAAACCAAGTGCTACCACTTCATCATAGATTTTATTCACTGTACCAGTACCAAAGATAATTTGGTATTGGCCTGAGTTAAAGAAAGCTCCCTGAACCTTTTCAAGATTCTCAACTCTGTCTTTATCAATCTTAGCTTCATCTTTGACCATGACACGCAGACGGGTCGCACAGTGAGCAACACTACTTACATTGTCACGTCCGCCAATGGCCTCAATGACTGCTTTTGCAATGTCCTTATTTTCCATTTGCATCTCCTTATTGAAAATAATTAAAATTTATGAAAGCGATTTAATCGCTCCTACGACTATTATTTTAACATGATTCCAAAATATGTCAAGCGTTTTGCAGAAATTTAATTTTTTTCTATTAAAAAGTTGATTTTTTCAGAGAAAACGTTTAATATATAAGTAAGAAAACTATCTCGGAGGACAAAAGATTGGCTTGGACTACTGAACAACGTTACAAACGCTATGAACAATGGACTGAAAACGAAATCCAACAGATAAAAGAAAAAATTGCTGCATCACCTTGGCGTGCTGCCTACCACGTAGAGCCTGATACGGGGCTTTTGAATGACCCAAATGGTTTTTCCTATTTTGACGGAAAATGGATTGTCTTCTATCAAAATTTTCCATTTGGTGCAACTCATGGGCTCAAGTCTTGGGTACAGCTTGAAAGTGATGACCTCGTACACTTCACAGAAACCGATGTTCGTGTTCTGCCAGACACCCCATTAGACAGTCACGGTGCTTACTCTGGCTCTGCCATGCAGTTTGACGACAAACTTTTCCTATTCTATACTGGGAATGTCCGTGATGAGAATTGGGTTCGTCACCCTTACCAAATCGGTGCTTTGCTGGACAAAGACGGACATATTCAAAAACTAAACAAAGTATTGATTGAACAACCTAAGGATACTACAGATCATTTTCGTGATCCTCAGATTTTTAACTACCACGGACAATTTTATGCCATTGTTGGGGGACAAAACCTTGACAAAAAAGGCTATATCAAGCTTTATAAAGCGGTTGACAATGACTATACAAACTGGGAAGAAGTCGGTAATTTAGACTTTGAAAATGACAACACCGCCTACATGATGGAGTGCCCAAATCTTGTCTTTATTGATGAGAAGCCTGTTTTGCTCTACTGTCCTCAAGGTTTATCAAAAGAAATTGTCCCTTATGACAATATTTATCCAAATATGTATAAAATAGGTCAATCGTTTGATACAAAGAAAGCAACAATTGTTGAACCTAGTCCTCTGCAAAATTTAGATTATGGATTTGAATGCTACGCCACTCAAGCTTTCAATGCTCCAGATGGCCGTGCCTTAGCTGTCAGCTGGCTGGGTTTGCCAGATATTGCCTATCCATCTGACCGTTTCGACCACCAAGGAACATTCTCTTTGGTCAAAGAATTAACCCTAAAAGACGGTAAACTCTATCAATACCCTGTCCCAGCTATCACATCCTTACGCACAGATAATATCCAGACATTTGCTAACCAAGCGCAAACAAAGAACTGCTATGAATTAGAACTAGAATTTACAACTGATTCACAAGCTGAGATCGTCCTTTTTGCAGATCAAGAGCATAAGGGGCTACGCATTTGCTTTGACATCAAAAATGGTCAAGTAACAGTTGACCGTAGTCAAGCCGGTGAGCAATACGCTCTTGAATTTGGTACCGTTCGTAGTTGTACGATTGAAAACCAAGCTACAACTGCTACTATCTTCATTGATAAATCAGTTTTTGAAATTTTTATTAACAAAGGAGAAAAAGTATTTTCAGGCCGCGTTTTCCCTCATGAAAACCAAAACAGTATTTTTATCAGCGAGGGAAATCCAACTGGAACTTACTATGAGTTAGATTATGGTCGCGAAGTTAACTGATGTTGCAAAAATTGCTGGGGTCAGCCCAACCACTGTGTCTCGTGTAATTAACAAAAAAGGTTACCTCTCAGAAAAAACGATTACAAAAGTCAATGAGGCCATGCGCGAATTGGGATACAAGCCCAATAATCTCGCTCGTGGCTTACAAGGAAAATCCGCTAAGCTGATTGGACTGATTTTCCCAAATATCAGTCACGTCTTTTATGCCGAACTCATTGATAAATTAGAACATGAGTTATTCAAAAGAGGCTACAAGACAATCATCTGCAATAGCGAGCACAATTCAAGTAAGGAAAAAGAGTATCTGGAGATGCTAGAAGCCAATCAAGTGGATGGCATTATCTCAGGCAGCCACAACTTAGGCATCTCTGATTATGACCGTGTAACAGCTCCCATTATCTCTTTTGACCGCAACTTATCCCCTTCCATTCCTGTTGTATCTTCGGACAACTATGCTGGCGGCGTCTTAGCAGCAGAAACCTTGCTCAAGTCTAGTGCCCAAAATATCATTATGATTACCGGAAATGATAATTCAAACTCCCCGACAGGTCTCCGCCATGCAGGTTTTGCTTCCGTTCTACCTGATGCACCAATTATCAATGTATCAAGTGACTTCTCTCCTATCCGCAAAGAAATGGAAATCAAAAATATTTTAAAACATAGAAAACCTGATGCCATTTTTGCTTCAGATGATTTGACAGCCATTTTAATCATGAAGGTCGCTCAAGAATTGGAAATCAAAATTCCAGAGGATCTAAAAGTCATTGGCTACGACGGAACTTATTTTGTGGAGAATTATTATCCACAACTCGCCACTATACAGCAACCATTGAAAGATATAGCTTGTTTACTGGTAGATTTGTTGCTCCGAAAAATTGCTGGTGAAGAAGTTGTGACAACCGGCTACTTTCTTCCCGTCCACCTCTCTTCAGGAAAGAGTATTTAATTCTGTGAGATAGTGAAAACCCACTTAAGATTTCTCAATACTTAAGTGGGTTTTAGTGCCTATTTGTTGTCTTTGTATTTTTCTGCCAGAAGCACATCATCAATAGCCTGCGCACAGCCACCGTGGTCGTTGTCTGCCACAACAATATCTGCCAAAACTTTGACATTCTCATTGGCATTTCCCATAGCAACACCAAAACCTGCTTCGCGAATCATGCTTTCATCATTGTCAGCATCCCCAACAGCAATGATTTGCTCCATAGGAAGATTCAATTTTTGAGCAAAGTGAGCTAAACCTTGCCCATTTTCAACTCCTTGCGCTGTTAGTTCAAGGCCACTTACTTCAGCTTTTATCATTGTTATTTTTTCAGACAATAAAGTTTCATAAGATTGATCTCGATCCCTTGCCGTAAAGTGATAAATATTGATTTTGTCAAAATGTTCTCTTTCCTTCACTAACAAATCGTAAATATTATCCACCAAGATAGCTGTTTTATCATAAAGTTCAGTATAGATTTCCATATAGTAGTTAGCAATATTCTCAAAATGTGATTTTTGAAGATAGCCTTGTCTGTCAATCATACAAACCAGCATCAAATCTTGAGCTTCTGCTATCGTCTTCACCTTATCCACTGCTAAAGCAGGCAAGGTTTGCTTGGCTAAAACGCATTTGGCCTCCAAATCATAAATCAATGCACCACTTGCAAGAATAGCATAGCGAATCCCGTGCAAATCATCTCCATAAGGAATCACTTCTGACAAAGAACGTCCTGTTGAAAGCACAACTTGTTTACCAGCATCTTGAGCTATCCCAATCGCTTCAACGCTGCTTTTTGCAATTGTTTTTTTACTAGTCAAAAGTGTTCCATCCATATCAAACGCAATCAATTGATACATTCCATTACTCCTCTTTTCTATCATATCTAGTATAGTACAGTTTAAAATAGAATCGTCCAGAAAAAGATAACATGAATTCAAAAATCACTCTAGATAACCTCTAAAGTGATTTTTAAGATTCTATCAAAGTCAAAGAATGATGTTATAATTCTTTTTTATATTTTTCAACTTCTGCTTTATTAGCCCACACAAAGTGTCCAGGACGAATTTCGACCATTTCTGGCTTATCCGTTGAATAATCATGCTGATTAGCATCATAGACTTTCAACACTTTCTTCCGTTCCAAGATTGGGTCTGGAATTGGCACAGCTGATAATAAAGACTGAGTATAAGGATGAATCGGATTGTTAAAGAGTTCTTCTGTTTTAGCTACTTCGACAATCACACCCTTATAAATTACCGCAATACGATCTGAAATGAAGCGTACAACCGATAAATCGTGAGCAATAAAGAGGTAAGTTAAACCTAATTCTTTTTGGAATTTTTTCAGTAGGTTTAAAACTTGCGCCCGCACAGACACGTCCAAGGCTGAAATCGGCTCATCTGCAATGACAAAATCTGGTTCCATAACAAGCGCACGAGCAATCCCAATCCGCTGACGTTGACCACCAGAAAATTCATGCGGGTAACGCGTTAAATGCTCTGATAACAATCCAACTTCATGAATAATATCTTTCACTTTTTTCTTGCGCTCTTCTTCATCTTTAAATAAGTGGAAATTATACAAGCCTTCCGAAATGATATAATCAACTGTCGCACGTTCATTCAAACTAGCAGCAGGGTCTTGGAAAATCATTTGAATTTTACGAATGATTTCTGACTCTTCTTCTTTTGATTTTTTGCCATTAATTTTTTTCCCTTCAAAGAAAATCTCTCCATGACTCGTATCATTTAAACCAATAATCGCACGACCAATTGTCGTTTTACCAGAACCAGATTCTCCTACAAGTGAAAACGTTTCTCCTTTATTGATAAAGAAATTAGCATTTTTAACAGCAACAAATTTCTTGCTTCCCTCACCGAAGGAAATTTCCAAATCTTTAACTTCTACTAATTTTTCAGGCATTTCCTTCCTCCTAGGCGTCTAAATGGGCAAAGCCCATTTTTGAGCTAATTTTTTCGTGTAAATCATCAATAACAGCTGGCTTATTCACTTTTGGAGCGTTCTCATGTAACAACCATGTTTTTGCCCAATGGGTATCCGTTACATAGATTTGAGGTGGCTTCTCTTCAAAGTCAATTTCCATAGCATAATCCGAACGCAAGGCAAATGCATCTCCTTGTAAATGCGAATAGAGAGATGGCGGCGTTCCAGGAATTGAATACAGTTCACCCTTATCATCTGCCAATTGAGGTAGACTAGATAACAAACTCCAAGTGTAAGGATGACGTGGATCGTAAAAGACTTCTTCTACTGTTCCGTATTCAATGATTTCACCAGCATACATAACCGCAACCTTATCGGCAATACTTGCTACCACTCCAAGGTCGTGGGTGATAAAAATAGTTGTGAATTCATATTCTTGTTGCAAAGATTTCAACAAATCAATGATTTGTGCTTGAATTGTAACGTCAAGTGCTGTCGTAGGCTCGTCACAGATTAGAATGTCAGGACGACAAGCAAGCGCAATAGCAATAACAATCCGTTGACGCATTCCTCCTGAATATTGAAATGGGTATTCATAAAAGCGCTTTTCAGCATCAGGAATGCCGACCTTATTCATATAGTCAACAGCCATTTCTTTCGCTTCTTTAGGCGTTTTCTTTTGGTGCTTGATAATCACTTCTGTAATTTGGCTACCGATTGTGTTAATAGGGTCCAAACTTGTCATCGGATCTTGGAAGATTGTCGCAATTTTAACACCACGTATAGGTTCCCAATCTTTATTTGACTTCAATTTTGTCAAATCTTGCCCCCGATAATCAATCGTTCCTTGAGCAACTCGACCATTTTCTTCTAACATTCCTGTAAATGTCTTTGTTAAAACAGACTTACCAGAACCAGATTCTCCTACAAGTGCAAGAACTTCACCTTCAATGAGGTCAAGCGAAACACCACGAATAGCTGTTAAGACCTTATCACGAACGTCAAATTCCACGACAATATCGCGAGCAGTCAATATTACATTTTTTTCCTGTGTCATATTTACTCCTATCTATGTGTACGTGGATCACTAGCATCCGCTAAGTTTTGACCAACAACGAATAATGAGAGGGAAACCAAAATCAAGGTTGTCAATGGAATCCAGAAAAGATACGCATTTGTTGTCACGTTTTGTGAATAATCTGAAATTAACCGTCCCAAACTTGGTACTGTGACAGGAAGCCCCAAACCAAAGAACGATAGGAATGCTTCATAAGAAATGAAATTTGGCAGCAGTTGTGAAGCCGTGGTCACAATAACAGAAACCAATTGTGGCATGATATTTTTTACAATGATTTTCAGTGTTGGCGTTCCTAAGGTACGACTGGCAAGGTTGTATTCCAAGTCACGATAACGCATGATTTGGATACGAATCGTATAAGCAATCCCAACCCAACCTGTGATGGTCATAGCAAAAATCAAGTTCCAGAAACCAGCACCAATTGAATAAGTCAAGACAATGACAATCAAGAGAGATGGGATGTTAGAAATGATATTGTACACTTCCATCATAATACGGTCAACGGTTTTTGAAATTCCCCAGATACCACCAATCACAATACCAATAACTAAGTTAATCACGGTTGCAATGACAGAAATGAGGATAGAGTTACGAGCTCCAAACCATACTCCGTCAAAAAGAGATTTTCCGTTGCTATCTGTACCAAACCAATATTGCCCATTTGGTTTAATATAACGCGCACCGAAATCATTCACCTTGCTGACATCGTTAAAGTCAAAATCTGAGAAAATCGGATAAATGAAACTCATCAAAATAATAGCGACCAAAATTCCCAACATGATAACTGTTGATTTCTTTTTTAGGAACTGACGCATAACTGATTTCCAGTAAGAATAGGCTGGAGCATCAATCGTTTCAGAGGCAAAATCATCGCGTTTGACAAATTGGAACTTAGTCTTATCAATTGTAGCCATTATTTACCTCCTTTTGATGTTAATTTAATACGTGGGTCAAGTACTGTCATCAGAATATCACCCAATAGAAGAGCGAAGATAGAAAGACAAGTAAAGATAAAGACAAGACCAACGACCATAGAATTGTTTGAAGCTTTAACAGAGTCAATCAACATCTTACCCATACCAGGGAAAGCAAAGACTGTTTCAGTCAAAGTTGCACCTGTAATAACCCCAATAACTGAGTTTGGAATGCTGGATACAAGTGGCACCATGGCATTTTTGAAAATATGTTTATTAGAAATTTCTTTTTCAGAAAGACCTTTTGCACGTGCAAAACGAACAAAATCTTGTGATTGCAAGTCAATCATATAACGGCGAATCCAAACGGCTGTCCAAGGCGCACTCAAGAGTCCAAGAATAACTGCCGGCAGCACATAAGAGCGCCAATCACCTGCTCCCAAAATAGGAAATGAATCAGGCAAGCCAATCGCTGAACCAATCAAGCGAATGATATAAACCAAGGCAATAGTTGGCAGTGACATTAAGAAAGTCAAAGCACCGGTTGAAATACTATCAAACAATGTATTCTTAAAGCGAGCCATATAAGATCCAAGTGGAACGGCGATTAAGTATGACAAGGCCAAACCAATCAACCCAACAATAGAAGAGCTCACAATCATAGATGGATATTGATAATTGCTCTCTGTCGCCGTATAAGGATCATCTTTTCCGTAATTAGCAACATCGCGTGCATCGGCTTGTTTTGGAGACTTATATGTACGTGTATAAATATTAACAGATGATGTTTTCTTTCCTGTTGGAAATTGAACTTCTGAAGTCTGCGTTTGACCTTGCCCTTGTGAAATAACTTGTAGGACAGGGAGATTTGCATAGGTTGGATAAGATGTTCCCAAATTTAATCTTACAAAATTTTGATGGATAAATGGAAATTGACTGTTGAAATATAACAAGTATTTATGTTTCGTTCCAGAACCAACAACAGACCAACCAATAGCAGGATCATTTTCAATACGAAGATAACGCTTCAAGTTTGGATTAGAAGCATCTTTCACAGCCCCTGTATGATCAATTTGAATCAAATTACCATAGAAACCAAGAACGCGTTCATAGACCGGAACCTCTCGAGTTGCATAAAATTGCTTACTTTCTTTGAATTGCTGCAATTTCCAACCACGCCCCAACTTTTTGATGTAAGCTTCATAGATTTTTTTATTTGCATTAGTAGGCTCCACTGTTACTGAGGAATTCGCTTTACTAGCTTTTTCTTGCAATTCCTTCGTATCATAGTAGTCAATGTAACCCATGCGCTCAAAAATCGTATTTTCGTAATTGGTCTTTTTATCAGGAGTTGTCGCTATTTTGTTATAGTTTGGGTCCTGTTTGAAAATCAACTTCCTAGGCACCATGGTATAGATAATGGTGTAAGTCAGCGTTGTTACCATGAAAATAGATACTAAAGAGCGTAAGATACGCATAAAAATATATTTCTTCATTTACCGTTTCCTTTAAAATCCCAAAAGAACTTTCCCTCCTGTTAGAGAAAGTTCTGATGAGAAGTTTATTTTACATGATCTGCTAATTCTTTGGTATTTACTGATTTAGCATGAGTCACATCAGATATTCCACTTTAATAACTATGGTTAAGTTATTAAACATAACCTGTCAGCCAAGACCGAAGGAACTGATAGAGAAATGCCACGCGTCACGACAAATACCTATTTTCAATTTTAGAATACCTTCAATTTTTAAACTGATTGTTTAAAATTATATCACAATTCTGGTTAATTGTAAAATCAATTGTCAGAATATTTTTATCATAATTGAACTTTTTTGTTTTTCTGTTAAATTTTATCTAATTTTTTTCAATTATTTAACATGATCTGCAAGTTCTTCTTGAGCCTTTTTATTAGATTCTGTGCGCTTTTTATTCCATTTTTTCATTGCTTTCTTGTATTGATTTTGAGTCACAGGCTCATCTTGGAGTTCAAGATATTTATATAGGATGATTTCACTATTCCCTTTGTTTCCTGACCAAGCAAATGGATTAGTAAATGGCACTGTGCGAGAAAGAATTGGGCGACCCGTTAGCGTTGTTGTTGGAATGACTAATGCATTATCTGTCAACCAAGCTTGTGCTGCAGCATATTTTTCATAGCGTGCATTCGTATTAGTGGTTTCTTTTTCAGCCTCATTCAACAGCCTTTCATATTCGTTCATACCAACTTGTGCTGCTGCAGTGTTATTCGTGCCTGCATCAAATCCTAGATAAGTCTTAGTGTTTTCACCACTTGAAGGTTTGATGACATCAAGATAAGTAGATGGGTCTTGGAAGTCTGGACTCCAACCAACATTATCAGAAAGGTCCCAATCTTCTGCTGCTGCAGATTCAGCAAAGTAAGTGATATTATTCACGTCGTCTTTAGACATTTGTTGAATATCAATCACAACATTTTCTTTACCAAGATTTTTTTCAATAGATTGTTTCAATGATTGCACACGTTGAACTTTGTTAGTTGCTGTTTGGTCAACTGGCATATCAATGTGAATTGGGAATTGAACGCCATCTGCTTGAAGCGCTGCTTTCGCTTTCGCTAATTTTTCTTTAGCTTTAGTTGGATTATAAAGCCCATCTTGTGCATCATCTAAGTTGACATCTTTCCAACTTTCATCGTAGCCAACTAATTTTTCTTTGACCAATTCCCCAAAGCTCTTGTCATCTGTTTGAACAAATGTTGGTGGTACAAAGAGATTACGAAGCATCTTCGTCGCACCGTCTTTACCATTTACTTGTGACGCATAAGCTGTGCGGTCAAATGCAAAGGTAATGGCTTGACGGAAGTCTTTGTTCAGCAAAGCTTTCTTAGTAGAAGTTTTTTGAGCATCTGTTGTCTTTGAAGTATGATTGTAAGATTGACGATCAATATTTGTAGATACTAGGTAAGTCGTTGCATCTTGTGGAGTATAAACGATGTTGTTTTTATATTTCTTGCTAACAGATGAATAACTTGGACTTGTTGGAAATACTTTGGCATTGGTAAATGAGCCATCACTAAATCCTTTAGCAAGTTTATCTTGGTCTTGACCATCATAGTAGGACAACTTAATGTTATCAATGTGCACATTTTTCTTATCCCAGTAGTTTGGATTTTTAGCAAATTCAACAGACGATTTCGCTGTGATAGATTTTAGCAAGTATGGACCATTATAAAGCAGACTAGACGGATCTGTTGCTTGTGCAAATTTATTGCCTTTTGATTTCAAAAATTCTGCATTAACTGGTGCTAAAACGCCCATTGTTGTTTTAGAATTCCAAAAGCTTTCTGGTCGATTAAGCGTGTATTGAACTGTGTAATCATCAACTGCTTTGATACCGACAGAAGAGAAATCTTTATTTTCACCCTTCATGTAAGCATCCAAGCCTTTGATTGAATCTTGCACCAAGTAAATAGCATCAGATTTATTGTCCGCAGCATATTTTAAGCCTGTCACAAAGTCTTGTGCCTTAACTTCTGCATACTCTTCGCCTTCCGATGTGTACCACTTCACACCCTTACGAAGTGTATAAGTATAAGTCAAGCCATCTTTAGAGACGGTCCAATCCTTCGCCATAGAAGGAACTAGATTTCCATAACGGTCATTTTCCAAAAGTCCGTCAATAACATTGCTGGTAAGATTTGCAGTAGCTGCTTTCCCAGTTGTCAAATAGTTCAAATTATCTGGATCTTGCTCATAAACATATGAGAATGTTTTATTCCCAGAGCTTGTTTTAGAGCCAGAACAAGCTGCTAGAGTTCCTGTTGCAAGCAAGGCTAGCGCTGCAAGGGTAATGATTTTACTTTTTTTCATAAATATTCCTCCCAAAATCATTATTTTTGTACATTCTAGCACACAAAAAGTAAAAAGTAAATAGAATTTTCTAAATTTTATGACATTTTTTTCAGACCTAGTATCAAGGGGATTATATTAACCTTACAATTTTATAGATAGAAAAAAGCAGGTTTTCCTCACCTTTTAGTGAGTTTTACCTGCTTTTATCATTGTATTATTTTACATGATCAGCTAATTCGTCTTGAGCTTTTTTATTAGACTCAGCTTTTTCTTTTTGCCATTTCTTCTTAGCTGCTTCATAGTCTTTCTTCGTGACAGCATCTTTACCGACTTTAATGTATTTATAGTAGGTTGAGCTACCTTTACTACCTGTTTGCGCAAATGCACCTGAGAACGGTTGAATGCGTGACACAAAAGTTCCGGCACCTGTTGAAGCCATTGTTGGTAAGACAAGTGAACTGTCTGTTAACCAAGCTTGGGCTGCTGCATATTTTTCATAACGTTTTGCAATGTCTGTTGTTTCTGCACCTGCTTCATCGACTAATTTATTATATTCGTCCAAGCCAACTGCTTTAGCACCAGCATTTTCACTACCAGAGTCAAATCCAAACCAAGTTTTCGTATTATCAGAAGATGTTGATTTCAAAATATCAAGATAAGTAGATGGATCTTGATAGTCGGGATTCCAACCAACAGCGCCTGAGATATCCCAGTCTTCTCCAGCTGCATTTGGAGCATAGTAAGTGATGTTATTAAAGTCGTCTTCTGACATCATATTCAAGTCCATGACAACATTTTCTTTGCCAAGCACTTTTTCAACAGATTGTTTTAAAGACTGCATCCGAGCAACGTAGCTCTTAGAAGTTTCCACAGTAGGAACATCTAAGTGGATTGGGAACTGTACACCTTGAGCTTGCAGAGCTGCTTTTGCTTTTGCAAATTTTTCTTTTGCTTTTGTTGGATTGTACAAGCCGTTTTGTGAATCAGCTAGTTTGACACCCTTCCAGTCATCGCCATAGCTTGCTAATTTTTCTTCTACAGCATCACTAAATGATTTTTCTCCTACTTGGACAAAATTAGATGGTACAAACATATTGCGGATTGCTGTGGCAGCACCATCTTTACCATTTACTTGTGCTGCATAAGATTCGCGATCAAGTGCAAAGTTCAAAGCTTGACGGAAGTCTTTGTTCAACAATGCCTTTTTCGTTGAATTTTTTTCTTCATCTGTTTTCTTAGCCGTATGGTTGTAAGATTGACGGTCAATATTAAGGGCTAAAGCAGCCGTTCCAGAGCCTGCTTCTGCTGTATAGATATTGTCCTTGAATTGTTTTTCAAAAGTTGCAAAGTTTGAACTTGTTGGGAAGAGGCGTGCGTATGAGTATGCCCCATCTTTGAAATTACGAGCCAATGAGTCTTGGTCTTGACCATCATAGTAAGCAAGCTTGATGCTATCCACTTTTACATTATCTTTATCCCAATAATGTTTATTTTTAACATATTCTACCGCAGATTTTGCTGTGATAGCTTTCATCAAGAATGGTCCATTATAAAGGATGGAGTTAGTATCTGTTGATTGGCCAAATTTATTTCCTTTAGATTTCAAAAATTCGGCATTGATTGGCCACATAATGGCAGAGGTTGTCTTTGAATTCCAATATGGCTCTGGCTTGTTCAATGTATACTGAACAGTATAATCATCAACTGCTTTCACACCTACCGTTGAAAAATCTTTTGTTTGACCATTCACGTAAGCATCTAAACCTTTAATTGAGTTTTGAACCAAATAAAGCGCCTCAGATTTTTTATCGGCAGCATGTTTCAGTCCAGTTACAAAATCTTGCGCCTTGACTTCAGCATATTCTTCACCTTCTGATGTGTACCACTTGGCACCCTTACGAAGTTTATAAGTATAGGTTAAACCATCTTTTGATACAGTCCATGACTTAGCCATTGATGGTACAAGATTTCCATATTTGTCATTTTCTAACAATCCGTCAACTCCATTTGTCACAAGATCGCTAGTGGTTGCTTTTCCTGATGTTACATAATCCAAAGTTTCTGGATCACCAGAATATACATAACCAAATTTTGTTTCAGCTGAGTTCGATTTCGAACCCGAGCAAGCAGCTAAAAGGCCAGAAGTTAAAAGAGCTAACCCCGCAACTGCGATGATTTTACTTTTTTTCATAGATACCTCCGAAAGTATGATATATACTAATTATACTATATCTTCTAAAAAAGTAAAGAATTTTCAAACAAATCTTTTAATAAAAAATGTTGTTGTGAGCCGAAATACTTTCAAACAACAAACTCATTTCTTGTTCCCTATCAGTGAATATACTGCTTTTTAGGTCATTTCCCCTCTGGACGAATGACATACGTTTCAAATTCCAGATTTGGCATACATTCTGCCAAATCTTTCTCAATGCGCTTGAGTGCTTCTAAACGCATTTCAACAGAGGTATGAGCATTTCCTTGAATGATAAAAATGGCATTCTTTGTCTCATCATCAAATTTATAGTTTTCTCCGTCACGAACATCTAGCCATGCTAAAATTCCTTTTTGATCACGATAAACATAATCAGCCTGTGAAACGTGTTTTTCCGTAGATAAAATCGGTAGAAAAACATCTTCTTTTTGACTAACCGTAAATTCAATTTGCCCCGCTATTTTATCCAAATCATGCCCACCAATGGCTAATAAAGAATGTAAAGATTCAACATTATAAATATCAATAATACTATTAATATTCGGGATGGATCCACGATGTCGAATATTCCGAATAAGCGCCAAAACGGTAGGAGGATTCTTCTTGACACTACGTCCGACACTTTGCAATAAATCCTTGTAGCCTTGAATGACTGGAGTATCAGACACCTCATCGATATCGCAATTCAATGCCCACTTTTCCATCTCTTTTTGCTTTTTCAAAAATGAAGCAGGTAAAGGTGCACGTGGATCTACATTTTTAGCGATGCCAATAACCACATTTTTAATCCCAAGCATTGCGAGACTTTCATTCAGTATAAACTTCATCATGATCCACCTCCGTTTTATTATTTATTGAGTTCATCAACTATTCAAATTGTATCATTTTTAGGATAAAATTTCTTACTTTAGTTTTAAAATGCTGTCTTTCATTCATATTGACAAATTTTTCTCCTATGAGAAATGCTAAAAAGACTGGAATTGCTTTCAATCTTATTTCTCACTATTTTCAACTGCTGCTGTAACAAAAGCTGTATAAAGTCCTTCTGGACGATTAGGACGGCTAGATAATTCTGGGTGGTATTGACAAGCCACAAAGAATTTATTTTCTGGAACTTCAACAATTTCCACCAAGCGATTGTCCGGTGAAACTCCTGAGAATACAAAACCAGCATCTTCAAATTGTTGACGGAATTCATTGTTAAATTCGTAACGGTGACGGTGACGACGCTGAACAACTTCTTGATTGTCATAAGCTGCAGCCGCTTTGGAACCGCGTTTCAACTTAGACGGATACAATCCTAAACGAAGCGTCCCTCCCATATCTTCTACATCAATCTGATCACGCATCAAATCTATAACAGGATGTTTCGTATCTGGATTTAGTTCTGAAGAATTAGCATCATCAAATCCCAACACATGGCGAGCAAATTCAACACAAGTCAACTGCATACCAAGGCAAATTCCAAGCATTGGCACATCATTTTCCCGTGCATATTGAATAGTCGCAATCTTTCCTTCGGTCCCACGATGACCAAAGCCACCCGGCACAATAATACCGTCTGCATCTTTCAGCAATTCAGCAACATTTTCAGTTGTGACATCATTCGCATTGACCCACTTCAGCTTGATTTCCGCATCGTTGGCATAACCAGAGTGCTTGAGAGCTTCTACAACAGAGATGTACGCATCTGGTAGTTCCACATATTTCCCAACAAGCGCAATTTTCACTTGTTTCTTCAAGTTCATGACTTTATCAACCATAGCAGACCACTCTGTCATATCTGCTTCTGGCACGTCCAACTTCAAGTGATCACAAACGATTTGGTCCATGTTTTGCGCTTGTAGGTTTAGCGGAATTTGATACAAATGTTCCACATCTAGCGACTCAATCACTGCTTCTGGTGCTACATCACAAAACTGCGCTAATTTGTTCTTAATATTTTGACCAGCTGGCTTTTCGGTGCGAATGACCAGCATATTCGGTTGAATTCCAAGACCACGCAATTCTTTTACAGAGTGTTGAGTTGGCTTGGTTTTCATTTCCCCAGCTGCCTTAAGATATGGAAGCAAGGTCGTGTGAATATACATCACATTGTCTGCTCCGACATCTGCCTTCATTTGACGAAGCGCCTCTAAGAATGGCAAACTTTCGATATCTCCAACAGTTCCTCCTACTTCTGTGATAATCACATCAGAGTCTGTTGTCGTTGCAGCACGTTTAATCTTTTCTTTTAAAGCGTCTGTAATGTGTGGAATGACTTGAACAGTCGCTCCAAGGTACTCACCTTTACGTTCTTTGCGAAGAACTTCACTATAAATCTTACCCGTTGTGACATTTGAATATTTATTTAGGTTAATATCAATAAAGCGTTCATAGTGCCCCAGATCCAAGTCTGTCTCTGCACCGTCGTCCGTCACAAATACTTCCCCGTGTTGGTAAGGGCTCATCGTTCCTGGGTCAATATTGATATATGGATCAAACTTTTGAATAGTCACCTTAAGGCCACGGTTTTTCAAGAGACGACCAAGACTTGCTGCTACAATCCCTTTACCAATCGAACTAACTACACCACCTGTAACAAAAATATATTTTGTTGCCATAAATACTCCTTATCTAAAATACAACGTCCATTGCTGTTTAAGACGTGTTCATGAATAGCAAAACAAAAATAGCTCCCTAGAGCTAGGGAGCCTCGACTTCTTATAAAAGAAGTGCCCAATATTATAATATCGCAGAATAAAACTTTTGTCAAATAAGAAAATAAGAATACATCATTAAATTTGACTATTCTTCCTCTTCTCCGTCTACTTCATCGTCAGAATACTCTTCGTCATCATCTTCTTCATTCAATTCGACTTCTTCACCTAAATCATCAGGTGCGATTTCATTGATTTCAGCATCATATGCTTCAACTTCACTCTTCTCATCGTCCGGATTGTCCTCGTCGTAACTTAGAGCAGGATCAGCTTCGTATGAATCTTCGTCTTCTGGGTCATCATCACTGTAATCAATAGCATTTTCATCACCGTCCATAAAGGCATTTACACGTTTCTTCTTCCGTTTCTTCGGAGTTTCTTCATCGTCTTCTTCAAGTGTGATAATTTCTTCATCCACCTCGTCAATCGCATACCATGAACGTAAGCCCCATTTGTTATCTCCAAGAGGAATGAAACTGCCGTCTACATTTAGCTCTGTATAAAAAAGCGGCAAGGCTTCACGAATATCACTATTTGATTTTTCAAGGTAATTTTGAATTTCATTGACAAGATCATTAAAATACATTTCATGATGACGACCACGTGTTTCTAAGATAGCACGCGCTACTTCAATCATAGAAAGTTCACTTTTTTCTTGTCCAGCAAATACTTCTAATTCCAAAGTCGATCTCCTTTTAAGTCTGAGAGCTTCTGCTCTATTGGTTCTCAAAAATTTAATTTATTGAATTTTTCGCTACTTTTTATTGTACGATAAAAATCCTCTTTCGTCAAAGGAATTTCATCCGCAATTCAAGAAAATCACCATTTTTACTAAAATGGCTTTCATTTTTTCTATTATAAAGAAGCAAAAAGGCAATTCAGCCAATTCTCCGACTGAACTTGCCTTATGTTATCGCTCGATTATTTTACTTTTGCAGTACTTGTAATCAATTCAACGGCTTTTTTAATCACAATATCATGTTTCAACATATCTGCTGAAAGAAGTTGACGAACGCGTTCTACTTCCATATTGTAATCAGCGGCAAGAGAAGCAATTTCTGCTTCAATATCTTCATCACTTGCTTCAAATCCTTCTGCTTTCGCAACAGCTTCAATCACAAGGTTTGTCTTAGTTCGTTTTTCAGCGTCAGCTTCATGTTGCTTATGAAGATCTTCTTGCGTTGTACCAGTGATTTGGAAGTACATGTCTGGTGAAATGCCTTGACGTTGCATGTTCCCAAGGAATTCATTCACAGAACGGTGCACTTCTTCGTGAACCATTTCTTCTGGCAACTCAACGATTTCTGCATTTTCTACTGCAAGATCAAGTGCTGCAGATTCGACTGCGTCATCAAAAGCAATTTCTTTTGATTCAGCTAATTCTTTGCGGTATTTTTCCTTTAATTCGTCAAGTGTTTCAACGTCTTCATCAATGTCTTTAGCAAGTTCATCATCTAGTTTTGGAACTTCTTTTTCTTTGACTTCATGAATGGTTGTAACAAACTTAGCATCTTCACCTGCAAGGTCTGTTGCTTGATAGTCTTCTGGGAATGTCACGTTTACTTCTACTGTTTCACCAGCAGCATGTCCAACCAATTGATCCTCAAAACCTGGAATAAATTGACCGCTTCCAAGTTCAAGTGAGAAGTTATCTCCTTTACCACCGTCAAATTCAACGCCGTCAACTGTTCCAACAAAGTCAATCACAACTGTGTCGCCATTAACAGCCTTGTCTTCTTTCAATACAAGCTCTGCCAAATTGTTGCGCTCACGTTCAATTCTTGCGTCTACATCTGCGTCAGATACTTCTTTAGAGACATCAACAGACACTTCTAGATTTTTATATTCACCTAATTTTACTTCAGGTTTTGTAACCACCTCAGCAGTAATGGTCCAATCTTGACCTTTTTCCATAGAAGCTACGTCAAATTGTGGTTGGGCAACAACTTCAATTTCTGCTTCTTTAACTGCAGCTTCATATGCAACTGGAAGAAGGGCGTTCAATGTATCTTGGTAAAGAGCTTCTTCACCAAATTTTTGGTTAAACACCGGACGAGGAAGATGACCTTTACGGAAACCTGGTACATTCAGAGTTTTCTTAACTGAGTTAAACACGCGGTCCAATTCTGGCTTGATTTGTTCTTGACTAATTGTAAATGTCAAAACTCCGCGATTTGTTTCTTTACTTTCAAATGATACAGACATTCTGTCATTTCTCCTTAAAATTTATTGAATACAATCAATTATACCATAAATACACGTTAATTCACAAATTTTCTAATAAAAATTAACGATTTTTCCATCTAATGTCTATTTTTCTCTTTATGCTTTCCGAATTTTATCCTTTTGGTAAGCAGCACGTGCTCCACCGATTAGCTTAGGGCGGCTGGCGAGAGCAGTCACATGCGCTTCTCCGAGTTCTCTCAAAATTGGTCGTACCGGAATTTGGACGTGCTTAATATGCATACCAATTGCCGTATCTCCGATATCTAGCCCCGCTTGAGCCGTGATAAATTCCACCTCAACTGGATCGTTCATATATTTAAAAGCAGCTAACTGCCCGCTTCCACCGGCATGCAGAGTCGGTAGGACGTTGACAATTTCTAGATTTCGTTTTTGAGCCAATTCTCGCTCCACAACCAAGGCTCGATTAACATGTTCGCAGCCTTGAACAGCTAAGTAAAGACCACGCTCGGATAACATATCCAATATGGTTTTGACAATGACTTCTCCTACTTCTTGGCTGGAATTTTTTCCAATATGCCCTCCAATCACTTCACTGGAAGACAAGCCCAGTACAAAAATATCACCAGCAGAAAGGGCTGATTTTTCTAAAACATCTGCTAAAATTGTTTGTGTTTGTTCTCTAAGTTTTTGTAAATTCATGATTTCACCTCGTTTTAATTGTATTATAAATGATTTTTATTGCTTTTACAAACTGAAATTCTTAAAAGTAAAAAGGGCACAACGCCCCTTATTACTTTATTTTTTCAAAATATCCACCAACAGTTTATTCAAGATCACCCCAATAATCATTCCTAAAGTATTTTGGCAGAAGTTAGGAAATATTTCTGGAAAAGCTGCTCCCCAACCATGCATGATTGTGGAAGCAACAGCATACCCCCCTACCATAACAAGCGTCGCCAATACTAAACCAAGATAACGACTTTTCCCTTTAAAACCCGCAAAATAGCCTTGTAGACCATGAAAAATCAGGCTAAAAAACATCCACTGCGGATAACCCGAAATCAAATCAATAAGAAATCCGGCTAAACCACCAACAATTGCTCCTTCTTTTCTGCCAAAATAAAAGGCGGTAAAGAAAATTCCTGCATCAAGGAACGTTAAAATCCCCGTTGGTGTTGGAATTTTTAAATAATATCCCAAAACAACTGTCAAAGCAGTAATCATAGATAAAAGGACAAGTTTATGCGTCTGATTCTTTTTCATATTGAACAACTCCATATTGATCTGAATGTTGGATAGCTTGATAAACAAATTTTTTTGAAATTTGAACAGCATCAAAAGTTGATTTTCCTAGTAATAGCTGACTGGCAATGCTGGAAGCAAAGGTGCAACCCGCTCCGGTATTATTTTTGTCTAAAACAGGCGATTTCAAAATTTGAAATTGTTCTCCGTCATAAAAAACATCTATCGCTTTTTGAACATCTAAGCGATTTCCTCCTTTGATAACAACGGATTTAGCACCCAAGGAATGAAGAAGTTTAGCCGTTTCTTTTACATCCTCCAATGTTCGTAACTCTTTTTGAGCCAAGAGTTCAGCTTCTGGTAAATTAGGCGTGATAATGTTTGTATAAGGAAAAAACTTGATGAGCTCATCTCGAAGTGCCGAAACCTCCACATCATGGGTTTCCTTGCAAACTAAGACAGGGTCTAACACAACGGAAGTCTCTGCATGAGCTTTCACAAAATCCAAAGCCAAATCTGCCACTTCTACATTGGGCAAAAGCCCCAATTTAATAGCTGAGAAAGGTACATCCTTGAGAGAATTGAGCTGCTGAGCAAAGACGGTCGTATCTACAGGAATAACCTCAAAACCTTGCTCTGTCATAGCGGTCAAGCAAGTCACCGCCACAAAACCATGTAGTTGGTTGACCGTGTAGGTTGCTAAATCAGCATGCAGTCCGCCGCCACTAAAAATATCATTCCCTGAAATTGCCAGAATAAGATTATTCTTCATATCGTATCTCCTTTAGATAAAGTCCGTTCGAGGCTGCTGTTGGTCCTGCTAAATGACGATCTTTTTCTGTTAAAATTCTATCAATCTGCTCGACTGGCATTCGACCGTTGCCAATCTTCAGCAATGTTCCGACCATATTGCGGATTTGCTTATATAAAAATCCATTGCCGGAAAAAGTAAAAATCAGAAAGTTGCGTTTTTCATCAAATACCAGCCTCGCTTCTGTAATCGTCCGTATTTTATTTTCCACGCTAGTTCCTGACGCTGTAAAACCTGTAAAATCGTGAGTTCCTTTTAACTTTGTAATGGCTTCCTCCATTAGATTCAAATCAAGTGGATAGGGATAATGCGTTGCATAATGGCGCATTATAGGATTTTTGGGACGCCCGATATCCACTATAAATTCATAGGTCTTGCTGTGTTTGCAATACCTAGAATGAAAATTATCATTCACCTCTTCTACACTGATAAAATCAATATCTTCCGGTGTTTGCGTATCTAGCGCAAAGCGCAGCTTTTCTTCATCTCTTTTTTGCGGCAAATCAAAATGAATAACTTGTCCTAGCGCATGAACGCCACTGTCTGTGCGTCCAGCTCCATGAACGATGACAGGCTTTCCTCTATTGATTTTAGTTAAAGTCTTTTCAATCTCTTCTTGAACGGTTCGCACCTGTGGCTGTCTTTGAAAACCCGAAAAATTGCTGCCATCATAAGAAATAATTGCTTTATATCGTACCATATTTTTATTCTACCATTTCCTAATGCTTTTCTCTAGTCGATCATCAAGAAACTGTACCCATACAGATTTAGCTTAATCATTCTGTTTTCTTGCTAAAGTATTTTTACAATTCATATTATTTGATACTTATTATTTTTTATGATAAAATTATCTCTGGTAATTTTTTATAAAAAGGCATTCTATATTAAAAGTCAAGAGTAAAGTGTAAGAACTTCCTATTTATTTTTCGAGGTATCATCAGAAAATAAGTAGCACAAAAAGACCTGCTAGAAAGCAAGTTTTTGAACTCTTGTATTTTATCGTTTATCTTAGTTTCGCTTCATCAAACGATTGATTGGTTTTGAGCAGATAGAAGATGATGCGGATGAGCTTTTTAGCGATGTGAGATACAGCGACATTGTAGTGTTTACCTTGGGTTATTTTTAGCTTTAGGTAATCCTTGAAATGGGGTGAATAAAGACAAATCAACTTAGCAACCTGTATGAGTGCATAGCGCAAATGGAAGTAGAGATACTTCCTTTTTGGGAGTTTAGCTTAGCAACCTGTATGAGTGCATAGCGCAAATAGGTTGAGCCACGCTTGACCATCCCACCCGTGTTGTCCATCTGCCCCGACTGAAAAATAGCTGGCTCCAGACCGGCGAATGCTTGAAGTTGAGCAGGATTCTTGAAATTATGGATGTTCTTTATCTCCGCCTGGATAATGGCTCCTAAACGATTTCCAATACCTGCAATAGAAGTAATTGGTGAATCTCATTCGAGCATCATGTCGTTAATCTGTTCTTGGACTTGTGCAATCTGTTTGTCGTAATGCCGAATGGTTTCAATCAGTTGTCTCAATTCCAATGTTAAAGCTGATGAAGGTTGCCGATTGTCAGAACCGCTGCTTCTTGTATATTCTTTGCTTTATCGGCTGTGAGATAGCTGATGTTAAGCAAGGAAGACAAGCGAGCCCGCTTGATTTTAGCTGGTGTCGGATACTGAGTTAATAACTCGTAAACATAGTTATTGTGTAGGTCTCCGACCACTGAGTGAAGCTCAGGGAAGACAATATCAAGCAATCGTACATAGAGGTTCTTGTTCTTGGAACGATCCTGTATCAGTCGATTCTGGTAACGTGTCAACTCTTTCAATTCGTTCATTCTCTCATCATTTTGGTAGCGCTCAGGGGTTTCATCCGATCGTAGCTTGCGAGCAATGAGCAGTGCATCCTTGATGTCTGTCTTTGTCTAGGGGTTATAGTGGAAGACAGTATAGCCTAAGTTTCTTAAAAAAGTACTCAGGTTGTAGTTGTAATGTCCTGTAGATTCTAGGGCGATATGAATATCTGTTGTAATAGGAGACAACTGATATAGCTTGTCCTTTAGTTCGGAAAACCCGTGGTGAGAATTAGCGAACTTGAAGTGTTTCATCAGTACTTGACCAATATCCGAGATACAGGCTAGGTCGTGCTTATTCTTAGCCATATCAATTCCAACGTAGAGCATAGTAACTCTACTTCTGATTTATTAGCAGCTGTTGGTTGTCCCACGCACTCTTTGCCTTGTATCCTTACACGAGATAAAACGTCAGAGCGTTATCATTCTAATTACCAATTAGACAAAGAGCTGTGGTTAGAGCCTTTCTATAATCGTCTAAGCGATTGGAGTAACATACTAATCCACAGCGCTGAACTAAGTATAAAACAAATCTAAAAGAAAGGGTTTATACCATCGGGACCTACCCGATAATATAAATATAAGGAGCATTATTAAATCAATGAAAGAAGATAAAATTCGATATAGAGCTTACAAAAAAGGGAAATTTTGGGTGTTCGCCGCCATTGTAACCTCTTCTACTCTTTTGGCTTTTGGCGGAAGAGCTTATGCAGACACTGTCACGAGTACTGAAGATAAGGTATCAATGACTGTCGAAGAACAAACACAATCAACGACAAGCCCTATATCAGATACAACATCTACTGAAGTAACCTCTAAATCTGAAGCTACTGAACTTTCAAGTTCTGAATCTAGCATTTCAACATCAAGTCAGTCAGATCAAATAACAACTGCCGAAACCGTAAATGAGAACGCTAATAAAGTTATTAATAGTGAAAACGAAGCAAGTCTTCAAAACGCATCAGAAACCACTAGGAACTCTAGCGCTAAAAATAGTTGGAGTTTCAATCCTAGCAGTGATGAAAACACCTCTACTGAACTAACTAAAACAGGAACTCTTGAAGGAATAAATGGGAACTATGCTGGTATTGCCATTGATGCCAGCCAAGCCGGTGCTAAGTTTGCTCCTAGACAAACAGATACACAAATCAATGCAGGAACTAAATTAAGCATTCCTGTCAATAAAGCACAGTATGGCGCAGAAGTTACCTTGGTTTTAGCTGGTGGAACCACTAGTTTACACACTCAATTAGGAAACATTGTAAACAGTGGTGGCCCTGTGGTTATTACTCTCCCTAATGGAACAGTCGCAGGTTACCTTGATCTCATTTTCGATCAAACAAGCTATTTAAGTCAAATCAACATTCAATATAAAGAAGCACCTGTTGTTTTCCCCGGGACACCTGAAAATCTTAAAACAGAAAATACCATTTGGGACTTAGCTAACAGCAATCGTCCTAATGCTCAAGGTGATAAGAACCAAATTTTCCAAGGCATTAAAATTGATGCCAGTCAGGACGGTGCCAAGTTTGCACCACGATCAAGTGACACACAAATTAATGCTGCTACCGTGCTTTACATTCCTATCGCAGCTAATCAGTATGGAACAACCCTTTCATTCTCACTTTCAGGAGGAACGACAAGTCTCCATACCGAAACAGATAAGTTAACAAATGTTTCAGGCCTTGTAACACTAACTATTCCAGCTAATGAACATAATCATTACTTAGCCGTTACCTTTGATCAGACAACTTACCTCAATCAGATCCAGCTTTCTTATGACAAAGCTTCAGTTGTCTTCCCAGAAATTCCTGAAAATACAAAAGTAGAAGACACAACTTGGGATTTAACAGCTACAGGCGGACAAAGACCAGAAGCACAAGGAAGTCAGACCGAAAGTTACCAAGGTCTTAAAATTGATGCCAGCAAGGGAAAATTCAGCCCACGTAACACAGATACACAGGTCAATGCCGGTACTATTCTTTATATTCCGGTAGTGGCTGATGCTGCTGGAGCTACCCTTTCCATCAAGGGAAATAACTATAACAACCTTACCGTTACTTTGGATGGACAAGAGATCCAATTAGGCAGCGATATTATTATAAACACGGAAACAACTAGATATATTCCTTTAGTATTTAGTAGTAAGGATGGTTCTGGCAGTGCTTATTTGACATCTATTGATCTTGATTATGCTAGTGATAATACCGTTACTTCACATACAGTGACTGTCGGGAAAAATAGACAATATCAATCCATTCAAGCAGCACTGGATAATAACAAATCATCATTAAAAGATCGTTTAATCCTTGAAATTGACCCAGGTGAATACCGTGAAAAAGTTACGGTTAACCTACCTGGTGTAACTTTCAAAAATACTGATACTACTGGTAAAAACAAGGTTATCATTCGCGCTTCTTACTACTCATCAAATAATTTTGATGCCAACGGTGTTTTTCATCCGAAAGACGCCTATGACCTTGGGACAGACCAGAGTGCGACCGTCATTATCAATGCTAGCGGAACAGGCTTTTCAGCCTATGGCATTACTTTCCAAAATGATTATAATATCACAGATCACCTAGGTGAAAATGAGCAAACACCCGCTGTCGCCTTCAATTCTAAAGCCGATAAAATTACTATTCACGATTCAAGTTTTATTGGACGCCAAGACACCCTCTACTTACAAGGAGATGGCAATCGTGTCGTTATCGTTAACAGCTATATTGAGGGAACCGTGGATTTCATCTTTGGAAATGCTGACGCTTATATCAAAGATTCTTATATCTACATGACCTATTTCCCAGGTCGAAAGAGCGGTTACTTTACAGCACCAAATACCGCCAAAGGATACACTGGTCTTGTCTTTGATAATAGCACCTTCGGTGTTTCAGAAGATTATCCTAGTAAATCAAATATCTACTTAGCTCGTCCTTGGCAAACAGAAATTGCAACACAAACAAAACGTAGCGCCGATGGTTCTACAAAATTGATCAACTACGATCAAAACACCAAAAATCCAACCTACCTGAATACCTCTTCGGCAACAACTATTATAAATAGCAAAATTTCAGAACGTGTCTCAGAACAACGTTTCAGTCCTTGGACACGTAAGGATAATAAGGGTAAATTGATCGATGTCACCTATCACCCTGATGTTCGTTTTGTGGAATTCAACAGTCAAACTTTAAATGGAGAAGCTATAACTCCTCATGATATTAAACTCGGTCAAATCTTAACTGGTGATGAGCAAGCTTACCGCCAACAAGTGCTGCAAGAAATGAAGATTGGCAAGCAAGTTAGTAGTTGGGACGCTGATTTGGCTTCTTATGGTCAAGGTAACATTCGTCTTATTTACTTCGATGAAACAAGCCAGCAAATCCTAGCTAGTCAAGAACTTTCTGGTGATTATGGCAGCCAAGAAACCTATCACACAAGTGACAGCATTCAAAAATATCTAAATCAAGGTTATGTCCTTGTAAGTGATGCTTATCCAAGTCAAGGTCTTACTTATTCACGTGCCAATAAAGGCATGACCTACAAAGTCCGCTTCCAGCATGCCACTAATACCGTTTTAGAAGAAAAAGTGGTGACACAAACTATTCATTATCTCTATAAAAATGGAGAAAAAGCATTGGAAGATCTCGTTAATAGTTTAAGCTTTAACCGTACTGTAACAACTGATCAAGTGACTGGACAAATCACTTATGGAGCTTGGCAAGCCTTAAATGGCACTAGTTTTGAAGCTGTAGTCTCTCCAGCTATTATCGGTTACACAGCTAAGGAAAAGCAAACCAATCGTCTGAAATCTATTACTGCTGATTCTGCTAATAGTGAAGTGACTGTTACTTATCTTCCTAATACTGTAACAGCCCGTGTCATTTTCATTGATGATACCAACAATAAGGTATTAACTACTCAAAAACTTTCTGGTAAGTTTGCTACAAAAACACCTTATCAAACGCATGACACTATTCAAAAATATGAAGCTAAGGGGTATATTTTAGTTAGTGATAATTATCCAACTGAAGGGCTTATTTACAATCAAGAAAATGCTTCCTATGAAGTCCACTTGTCCCACAGTTACACCACTAGCGATGAGACCAAAACAGTCACACAAACCATTCGCTATAGTGATGAGAAAGGAAAACAAGTAGCCAACGATCATGTCGCAACTTTAAACTTTAAACGTACTGCAACTAAAGATAATGTCACTAAAAAAGTAACCTATAGTGATTGGATAGCCATCAATGGTAGCCGCTTTAGCGTTGTCTTTTCCCCAATTATTACAGGTTATACTCCTCAGCAGAGTCAAATCAATCCAATTGACAACATTACTGCCAAAACAGCCGATATGAAAATTAATGTGACTTACACCGCTAACATACAAGAAGCTAAAATCTACTATATTGATAACCTGACGCATAAAGTCATCCTCACCAAAACCCTAACTGGTAAATTCAAAACTAAGAGTAGTTACCATACAGCAACTGATATTAAGGCTCTTAAAAACCAAGGCTATATCGTAGTTAGTGATCATTATCCTAAGAATGGCATTATCTATGATCAATCCGATGTCATTAAGGAATACCAAGTTCACCTAAATCATGGAAAAATTACTGTTTCAGCTAAAAAACCAGGAAAACCCGGTAGTCCTCTTTTCTCTGGAAGCCAAGTTAAATGGCCAGTCGGAACAGATAAGAACTCTCTAACTAAAACTGTTACACGTACCATTGAATACCGGTATAGTGATGGTAGGCAAGCTGCCAAGAGCAGAGTCGAAACGATTACCTTTAATCGAGAACTTGTTTTGGATAGTGTCACAGGACAAATTATTGAAGATAAGGGTTGGAAAAGCAGTAAAAGCGGAAATACGTTCAAGTCAGTAACCTCACCTAAAATCAAAGGTTACAGCGCTGACACTAACACCGTTCAAGCCACTTCTAATATCACTGCAACTACTGATGACATAACACAAACCGTTACCTATTCAGAAGTTTCCAAAACTCCTAAAACATCAAAAACTAAAAAGAGCAAGAAAGTTAAGGCAGTTAAACATAAGAAACATTCTTAATACTGATTTTATAAAAGAGAGAAAATAGATGTCAGCTAAAAAAGTTATTGTAACACTCTTTGAAAATCAAAACTATACGTCATTGACTTCAGCTTACCGTACGCCAGTACTGCCTACGCTTTGTCATCTAGTCTATTTTTGATTTTCTTTGAGTATAACTTTCTCACTGGTCTATTTTCTTTCTCTTGTTCATTTAGTGAAACAAAAAATCGAGACTGGTTTTAGCCAGTCTCGATTTCTATTTTAAATTTCTAAAGATAAAATATCAGACAAGAAAACAGAATTTTGTAATTAAAAATGAAATCCTATTCTCTTATTTTTCGTCAAAGGCATCCTTGACCTTGTCAAAAAAGCCTTTTTTCTTAGGGTGAACTGGATTCATACCACTGGCCTTAGCAAAATCTTGCAAGGCTTCTTTTTGAGCATCATTCAACTTGGTTGGAGTAACCACATTAACAGTGACATGTTGATCTCCTTGTCCATTTCCGCGCAAACGCGGAGCGCCTTTACCTCTAAGACGGAATGTCTTACCTGTCTGGGTACCTGCTGGAATAGCGAGTTCAACATTACCATGAACTGTTGGTACTTCAACAGTATCACCAAGTGCAGCCTGAACAAAATTAATGTTCATGTTATAGTAGATAGTTGAGCCATCACGCTCAAATTTATCACTCTTAAGGACATTAATAATGACAAAAAGGTCTCCATAAGGACCATCATTAAAGCCAGCTTCTCCTTGTCCTGCTAACCGAATTTGTTGACCACTTTCAACACCTGCAGGGATTTTCACATGAACACTATGAGCTTGTTTTTCATGTCCTGTTCCATGGCAGGTTTGGCAAGGGTCTTTGATTTCTTGTCCACGCCCATGGCAGACATCACAAGTGACTTGACGACGCATCATTCCAAGTGGGGTTTGCGTATCCACATTGATGACACCAGATCCGTGACAACGACTACAAGTTATTGGGCTAGTTCCTGGTTTCGCACCCGAACCGTGACAAGTATGGCAGGTAGCCTCACGATTGTATTTAATTTCTTTGTCCGTACCAAAAATCGCTTCTTCAAACTTAAGGTTGACCCGATATTGAAGATCATCTCCTTGACGAGGTGCGTTGGGATTGCGACTTGCACCACCTCCACCAAAGAAGCTAGAGAAAATATCTTCAAAGCCACCAAAGCTAGAACCGTCAAAGCCACTGAAACCGCCAGCTCCACCGCCGAAGCCTCCGTTAGCACCCGCAGCACCATATTGATCATAGGCTGCCCGTTTTTGCTCATCACTCAAGGTTTCATAAGCCTCTTGGACTTCTTTGTATTTCTCTTCAGCACCCGGTTCTTTATTGATGTCTGGATGATATTTTTTTGATAATTTCCGATAGGCTTTCTTAATCTCATCCTGAGATGCATTTTTAGAAACGCCTAAACGGTCGTAAAATTCTGTATTATTCATAATATAAGATACAAAGGGCGTTAAGCGGGCACAGCCAAAATAGGAGTTTTGACGAAGAATCCAGAGATTCTAGGAAAAACTATCTTTTTGGCACAGTCCGTAGCCCGTGTTCAGTTACGAACACTTTCCTTTCGTTTTAATTTAACAGAACGAACTTTTTTAGGGCATGTTCAATTCTAAGATTCCATTATCCAAAAACAGAGGTTGGTTTATCAACCCCTGAATTTATCTGTTACAAATCGGCTACAAGTAAGATTGAGCAAGCACTAAATTATAATCCACAATCCTTCTTGCCAAGATGTGACAAAGGAGGTTTTAGGATTTTCCTGAGGTACTCCTATCTCATCGTTACGACGGGGGTTTCGAGCTAGTAAACCGCCTAGCTCGACCGCCTTATAGTGGCAAGCGTTAGCAGATGAGCTACTTCGAGTAGCCATTGCTTTGGCATCTTACTTCTCCGTAAACTCACCATCTACGACATCATCGCCTTTGTTGTCGCCTGAATTTGCTTGATTTGCACCTTCTGCTCCTGCTTGAGCTTGTTGGGCTGCAGCTGCTTGTTCGTAAAGTTTCACAGCGAGGGCTTGCGCTTTTTCATTGAGTGCTTCAAGTTTTGCTTTCATGTCATCCAAGTTGTTATCTTCTTGGGCTTTTTTCAATTCATCAAGAGCAGCTTGAGCAGCGTCACGTTCTGCATCAAAACCTTTGCCTTCTGTTTCTTTGATTGTCTTTTCAGTTGCAAAGATAGCTTGATCTACTTCGTTGCGAAGATCTACTTCTTCTTTACGTTTTTTATCTGCTTCAGCGTTTGCTTCTGCATCTTTCATCATGCGGTCAATTTCTTCGTCTGTCAAACCGGAGTTCGATTGAATAACGATGTGTTGTTCTTTTTGCGTACCAAGGTCTTTAGCCTTAACAGACACGATACCATTTTTGTCAATATCAAAGGTAACTTCGATTTGAGGAATACCACGAGGAGCAGCAGGAATGTCAGTCAATTGGAAACGTCCAAGTGTCTTGTTGTCTGCTGCCATTGGGCGTTCACCTTGAAGAACATGGATATCAACGGCTGGTTGATTATCTGCTGCTGTAGAGAAGACTTGTGATTTAGATGTTGGAATTGTTGTGTTACGGTCGATGAGTTTTGTAAATACTCCACCCATTGTTTCGATACCAAGTGACAATGGTGTTACGTCAAGAAGGACAACGTCTTTAACATCACCAGTAATGACACCACCTTGGATAGCAGCACCCATAGCAACTACTTCGTCAGGGTTTACTGATTTGTTTGGTTCTTTACCAGTTTCAGCCTTAACAGCTTCTACAACGGCTGGGATACGAGTTGAACCACCAACAAGGATAACTTCGTCGATTTCTGACAAGCTCAAACCTGCATCTGAAAGAGCTTGACGAACTGGAACTTTTGTACGTTCTACAAGGTCACGAGTCAAATCGTCAAATTTCGCACGAGTCAAAGTCATTTCCAAGTGAAGAGGTCCAGCCTCACCAGCAGTGATGAATGGCAAGCTGATTTGTGTTGAAGTTACACCAGAAAGGTCTTTCTTAGCTTTTTCAGCCGCATCTTTCAAACGTTGCATTGCCATCTTGTCAGTAGACAAGTCAATACCGTTTTCTTTCTTGAATTCTGCTACCAAGTGGTCGATAATCTTTTGGTCAAAGTCATCACCACCAAGTTTGTTGTCCCCTGCAGTTGACAATACGTCGAAGACACCGTCACCCAATTCAAGGATAGATACGTCAAATGTACCACCACCAAGGTCGAATACCAAGATTTTTTCTTCTTTGTCAGTCTTGTCCAAACCGTAAGCAAGAGCTGCTGCAGTTGGTTCGTTAACGATACGTTCTACTTCAAGACCAGCGATTTTACCAGCGTCTTTAGTCGCTTGACGTTGCGCATCGTTAAAGTAAGCTGGAACTGTGATAACTGCTTTAGTTACTTTTTCACCAAGATATTCTTCAGCGTAGCCTTTCAAGTATTGAAGAATCATAGCTGAGATTTCTTGTGGAGTGTATTCTTTACCGTTGGCAGAAACTTTTTCAGAAGTCCCCATCTTAGATTTGATAGAGATAACAGTATCTGGGTTTGTTACTGCTTGACGTTTTGCAGCATCACCAACGATGATTTCACCATTTTTGAATGACACTACAGATGGTGTTGTACGATTTCCTTCTGGATTTGCTATGATTTTGCTTTCAGTTCCTTCAAGAACTGCAACTGCTGAATTTGTTGTACCTAAGTCAATACCAATAATTTTACTCATTATTTTTTCCTCTTTATTTTAGAATTTCTTTTTTGATACTCTTCTTAAGTGGTGGCGCCGTCAGAGCTTGATTAAATCAATCTCTTTATTAAAGTTTGCGCAGAGAGCACCACGGTGAAGAGTGTCGCTAATTGTTCGCTTCGCTCACGGTTTAGCAGAGCGAAAATATATTTTCTTTCTTCATAGTTTACCGTCGTTTCGGACGAGATTTTTTATTCTGCTACTACTACCATAGCTGGTCTTAGGAGACGTTCATGGAGTTTATAGCCCTTTTGGAAAACTTGTGCGATGCTTCCAGCTGGGTGATCATCATCTGCCGGCACCGTCTGAATAGCCATATGGAAGTTGTGATCAAACTCACCGTCTATCGGAACCTCTTCAATTCCTTCATCTTTAAGAGCGGCAATCAAACTTTCCTGTACCATTTCTAGCCCTTTTCGGACATCATCAGTCAATCCTTCAACTGCCAAGGCACGTTCTAAGTTGTCCAGCGAAGGAAGGATTGCTTTTCCTAAGTCTTGGCTACGATATTTCTGCAATTGTTGACGTTCTTCATTTGCTCGGCGCTGAATATTTTGCATTTCAGCAGCTGCACGAAGATATTTGTTTTCAAATTCGTCTGCGCGCTCATTCGCCAAGTCCAATTCAGACTTCTCAGGAGCTACCTCTGTTGTTTCTTCAGACGTTTCTTCTACCGAAATGTCCTCTTTTTTTACTTCTTCTTGCTGTTTTTCTTCTGCCACTAGGCACCTCCTTATAATCTTTTAATTATTTTTCTATCTATAGCTATCAGCTTTGTCGCCTTAATGCACTTCATAATGATTGCTACTCAGATATCTATAAAAATCTGTGAGCTTCATCGTTAAAACGCGATTGACAACATTGAGTTGACTGACAACTCGCTGATAATCTAAATTGACTGGTCCAATGACCGCTAGCATGCCAAATCCCCGGTAAGGAATGAGAAATTTGCTAGAGATGAGCGTCAAATTCGCCAGACTACTTTCTCTGCTATCCGCCACGCGCACCGTCTGCATTTGATCTTCAGCTAAACTATCTCGAATTTCAAAAGCCACTTTTTGCGGTTGGTCAAAGAATTGATAACTCTTTAGATCTGAAAAATTTAGCAACTTCACCTTACCAGATACAATGACATTTTCTTTGAAAATATCACTAAAGATATGCTCGAAAAGATCCATTACATTATCGGTCGTTGTAAAATAACGCTGAATAATTTGTGGAATCTCTGTCCGAATCTTATAGTGAATATCCAGAACTGTCTGTCCTAAGAAACGCTCTTGTATCAATTCTTTCAGCTGAATCAAATCACCTCGCAAAAAATTACGGGGAATCATGAACTGGCTGGTAATCGTATTGGATTCATCCAAAGTAAAGACTGCTAAAGCTGTATGCTGGCTGAGAATCACAGTGTCAAAAGCTGTCAAGCGTTGTTGACTCGGTTCTACATCAAGTGCTACCACCGTACATCCACTTAGCATTGAAAGAACGTCTGCTGCCTGTTGAAGAACATCCTCTAGTTTGAAGAATTCACGGTCAAACGCCTTGATTACTTCGTAGAGTTCATTTTCAGCAAGACGATCAAAGGAAAGGGAGTGTTTGACAAAGTATTGAAAACCCGCAACACTTGGTTTGCGTCCACTTGATGTATGCGCTTTTTCCAAAAGCCCCTGCTTTTCAAGAACAGCCATGTCATTACGAATCGTCGCGCTGCTAGACTGGATTGATTCTTGTAAGGTTTTGGATCCAACCGGCTCGTGAGTCTTTGTAAAGATATCAATGATCAAGTTTAAAATCTCATTCTGACGTTCCGTTACCATGACATCACCCCTTTCAGCTTTGAGCTGGAATATGAGATTTTTTGTTTAGCACTCTACACATCCGAGTGCTAACTTATGATTCTATTATACACGGTTCATTTTTAAAGTCAAGGCAAAAACTCAAAAAATTAGCACTCTTTTTGCAAGAGTGCTAAAAATCAGTCTGAGGACCTAGTTTTTCTTCTTTTTCACAAGCCATATATAAAAGAACAATTCCGCAACTGCTAAAATCGGCAACAACAGAAGTATGACATTTGTTAGCCAGCCTAAAAAATTTAATTTTTCAAAGTTCCAATGGAAATAGTTCGGAAACAAAATGGCAGTAAGCAATAGCAATCCTGTCACATTCGACAGCAAAAATTGTTTTTTATCGTTTATTAAAATTTCTTTTTTCATAAAAAATCCTTTTCTATTTTAAAAATAATTGTACAAAGCAAACCATACCACCTTATAGAAGGTAAACAATCAAGAGAAATCAGGGAAGAATGATGATAATCTGTAAGACAGAATTTCACAATAATCTAAGCTTTTTTCTTTCTCAACATATTAATCATCCAAATTTGTCAGCTCCCTTCTTTTTATCAAGAATCGTCTAACAATATGGATTAGTATTCCCAAAAGAAGTAATAACAGAGTGGAAACAATCACTAGAATGATATAAGTTAGCAAACTAAAGGACGAATGACGTTTCATAATCATCCAAACTGAGGATGAGAGCGCAAGTGTGCCTGCTATAACTGGCAACAAGCGCTGATCAACAATTCGTTTCATCATTCCTAACTTCGATCGAGAATCATTATAAATCTCGAATTCTTCTTCGCTTTTAATTTTTGATACTGGCTTACGAAAATAAGAAAAACTATTGAAATCTAGAACATGTTCCCAGCCATAATCGTCAAACAACTGAAAGTAATGAGCCTGCTCTGCCTTCTCTAAGGGCTGAAAATCCAGCTGATAACTGTAATCTTCTGGTAGGCATTTTTCAAAAGTATATTTTGCCGCTAGCAAAAAAGGCGACAAATTAACTTTAGCTAGCTGCTATCCTGCCTTGTGCATCTTCCGCAAATAGGCTGCTTCTTCGTCGTAATCTGCAATTGTAAAGATTTTATAAGTCGTTTTCTTTTCCATCATACATCCTCCTTGCTATTTTGATAGAGTCGCTCGATTCGCCTCAATTCTATTTCCAAAATCTCTCGTCCTATTTCTGTAATCTGATAAATTTTACGTTTCTCCTCTTCGTGAGAAAAAACAATCAAACCATCTTTCTCCATTTTAGACAAAGTTCCATACATAGTTCCCGGACTAATTACAACCTGCCCTTTTGTCAGTTCTTTTACTTTCTGTGTAATGTTATAACCATGACTTTCTTTTTGCAAGCAAAATAAGATATAAAATCCCGTCTCTGTCATGGGAACATAAATCCGTCTTAATTTATCATCCATACTATTTACCTCGATATATCGAACTTCGATATATACATTGTATCGAAACTCGATATACTTGTCAAGTATTTTTAGCAATAAAAAAGGAGAGAAAGTCGTTCCCAAAAATCAACGCTTATCTCAACCTCTTAAATTATTTTCATTACAAAAACGACTCTTACTCAATCTCATCCAGTATTTTCTTGCCAACCTCACGATAAGACATATCTCCAATGCAGTCAACTGTAAATTGACCATTCTCGTATTCAATGACGGTCACACTACCATTGTCTAAACCATGTGGTCTTGTTTGGTCAATGAGGTACACAAATGTTCCAATGGTCATACCGTGGCTAACAATCAGTGCATTGCCTCCATCAGCAGCTTCGATTTCCTTGGCAATATCTGAAAATCCTTCCCAAATACGGCTGCTCAATTTTTCCCAACTCTCAGCCCAACCAGCTGTATCAACTTCTACCAGGCCTTCAGCCAGCTCAGGGTAACTCAATTGATGAACATGCTCTACATTGAAAACACGGGGCATCACTCCCATAAACAATTCACCATCGTAAGCTCCATCGAAACTACCAAAACACCATTCTCGAATTCGCTTATCTGTGCGATAAGGAATGCACCCTGTCAAGTCAAGTTCTTCTAAAATAATCCCCATGGTTTGAATTGTCCGCCCGCTATCGCTAGAAAAAGCTTTTTTGAATGGAAGTCCTGACTCGCGAAGCCCAATTCCTAGCTCACGAATGCCACGTTCTCCTGCAGCGGTCAAAGGCGTATCAGACCAGCCTTGTGCCCGACCAATTGTATTAAACATGGTTTTCCCATGGCGAACAATGTATAATCTTGTTTTTGCCATATTTCACCTCCGTTTTTCTTACTATATTATATCATTTTTTGCAGAAAATCGTTTGAGAGATGAAAGAAAAATCAGGAGTAAGATGAAAGCCACAATTCGTGAAAATCAACTTTTCTCACATTCCCGTTTTTGCGATTATTTCTGCCCTTCCAATATCTTAGCACCTACTTGGCGATAAGACATGTCTCCTAACGCTTAAATGGTGAATTTCCCATTTGCATACTCCACGACCGTTACACTGCCATTTTGCACGCCAGGATTTAAAACGATAGACGGATCAATCAAACAAGCAAAGGCACCGATTGTCATACTGTGGCTGACGACAAGAGCATTGCCCCCGCCAGAAGCCTCTACATCTTTTGCAATAGCTGTAAAACCTTCTAAAATGCGTCCACTCAATTGTTCCCAAGGTTCTGCCCAGCCAGCTGTATCCACTTCTACTAGACCGTCTGCTAATTCCTGCAAGGTTAGTTTTTTATAATCTTCTACATCCAGCACTCGTGGAATTACGCCATGAAACAGATCGCCACCATAAGCACCGTCGAAACTGCCAAAACACCATTCACGGATTCGCTTGTCAAAAGTATAGGGAATTTTGCCTGTTAAACCGAGCTCTTCAAGGACAATCCCCATGGTCTGAATCGTTCGCCCAGAATCGCTGGAAAATGCTCTTGTAAATGCAAGTCCTGATTCTCGTAAACCAATTCCTAATTCATGGATGCCGCGTTCCCCTTCAGCCGTAAGTGGCGTATCACTCCAGCCTTGCGCCCGACCAATTGTATTAAACATCGTTTTCCCATGACGAATAATGTATAACTTCGTTTTTGCCATTTCAATTTCCTTTTCAAAAGAAGAAGCTTGGACAAAAGTGCTCAGCTTCCTTTGCTTATATAGTCATAATTATAAGACGCAGTGGCTGAGTGAACTCTAATACGTTGATAAATCAACTTTTACAGCCCTACTCAACCGTGCGGAGGTGGGACAGAAATCAAGTTTCTACGAAACTACTGATTTCTGTCCCACTCTCATTTTAATTTTTAAAACTATGAATCGGTGCTGGAATTTGTCCACCACGCGCAATAAAATCAGCTGATAAAGCTTTATTGACTCTCATCACTGGTGCCGTCCCTAAAAGACCGCCAAACTCAATCATGTCGCCTTCTTTTCCTTTTGGAATAATTCGTACCGCTGTTGTCTTTTGATTGATAACACCGATAGCGGCTTCGTCGGCAATCATGGCAGCAATAGTTTCAAAAGGCGTGTCTGCTGGAATAGCAATCATGTCCAATCCAACCGAGCAAATTGCGGTCATGGCCTCTAATTTTTCTAAATTGAGAGATCCGTTTTGAACCGCTGCTATCATACCTTCGTCCTCTGATACAGGAATAAAGGCACCCGATAGACCACCAACCTGATTGCAAGCCATGACGCCGCCTTTTTTGACTTGGTCATTAAGCAAAGCCAGAGCGGCGGTTGTGCCATGCGTACCGACCGTTTCCAAGCCCATTTCTTCCAGAACACGCGCTACCGAATCTCCAACAGCAGGTGTTGGTGCCAAGCTCAAATCAACAATTCCAAATTTCACACCTAGGCGCTCTGAAGCCATTTGACCGACCAATTGACCGATACGAGTGATTTTAAAGGCTGTTTTCTTGACTGTTTCCGCTACTACATCAAAACTTTCGCCACGAACTTTTTCAAGGGCACGTTTGACGACACCAGGACCAGAAACGCCGACATTGATGACGACATCAGCTTCACCGACACCATGAAAAGCTCCTGCCATAAAAGGATTATCCTCGACCGCATTAGCAAAGACAACCAGTTTCGCTGCCCCCATATCAGAAAGTTCTGCAGTTTTCTTGATAACACGTCCCATATCTGCAACTGCCGTCATGTTAATCCCAGACTTGGTGGAGCCAACATTAACAGATGAACAAACCTTGTCAGTTTCCGCTAAAGCTCGTGGAATGGAACGGATGAGGATTTCATCCCCTTTTTGATAGCCCTTTTGTACCAAGGCTGAAAAGCCACCGATAAAATCTACACCGATTTCTTTTGCTGCTCGATCCAGCGCTTTTGCTAGAAGCACATAGTCATCACTATCTGTCGCAGCGCCAATCAAGGAAATCGGGGTCACCGATACACGTTTGTTGACAATGGGAATCCCCAGCTCTGCAGCGATTTCATCACCAACTGCCACCAAATTTTTAGCTTTCCTTGTGATCTTTTGATAAATTTTTTCTGCTGCTCGCTCAATATCCGTATCAATACAGTCCAAGAGTGAAATGCCCATGGTAATGGTTCGAATATCAAAATTCTGCTCCTCAATCATGGAAATAGTTTCAGTAACTTGCTTTATATCCATTTTTCACCTCTGCTAGATATTGTACATGGCATCAAAAATCGCTGCACTTTGAATGTTAATTTTGACATTAAGTGTATTGCCAAAGGCTTCAAATTCATGGCGCAATTCTGTAAAATCTTTCTTCTCTTCACTAGAAACAACCGCCATCATGGTGAAAAATTCATCTAAAACAGTCTGCGAAATGTCATCAATATTCAACCCAAGCTCTGCAATTTTGCTCGAAACTCCTGCCACAATCCCTGTTCTATCCTTACCAACAACCGTAATAATTGCTTTCATTTTTTTACTCCAATCAACATCCTTTTTCCTATTGTAGCATAAGTAAAGGAAATTTGCATAAACCGAAAGAGAAAAATACGACTTTTACCCTTAAGCTCTGCTTAATCGTTATCAATTGATTGTTGATTCTTTCCAATGAATACTACAATCCAGCACTTGTTGTTTTTCTTCTTGATGACGCCCCTCAATCTGGTCAATCAAAATCTTGGTTGCCTACTGGCCTTCTTCAAAAGCTGGTTGGCCTTGTCGTGATACTCGGCGAAGATAAGCTCGTCATCTCGGCCAACGGACTGAACGAAAACTCGTTCACTTCATCCGAGATTCAGACGGGCTACCTGAAAATTGGTTTGCTTCGCCTGAGGGTCGGACAACTTGACTGAAAACTGATTTGCTCTGCCCTAAAGCGTTTTGTCAAGTACTTTTTTTGATTTATTGACGCTTTTTTGTTAGGCATTTCCATTTTTTAGACAAAGACAAAACAGTAAACCCTTTTTGATTTACTGTTTTGTAATTTGCTATATTATAACTTTTATTTAGTTGTTTATGTTTAATAAAACCGAGATTTTTTGAACTTGATTTTAAAATTACTATGCTACAAATTCGTTATCTCAAATACTTCTGTATGTACCCATTTTTTACTAATCCTCAAATCATTTTCTATAATTTTACTAAAGATAAACCCATTTTTTATAAGCACTTTATTAGATGCAAAATTATCTGTTGCTGTTCCCGCAATAATTCTATTTAAACCATAAATATTGAATGCTTTTTCTAAAACGATTTTAACCGCTTCATTTGCATAACCTAAATTAGTATAATTTTCTCCAATTTTATATCCAAGTTCCGCTGTTTTTTTATCACTTCCAAAAACAATTAAATTAATTCTTCCAACAATTCTATTTATTTTGATATATTTCTATTTTCTATCTACACTTTTGATTGAAACCGCTTGCATTTTCTGGCATACTATCTTTGTATACTTCAAATACTAAGGGGAGAAAAATAACAGAGAATAACTAAAAGCTATTTTCGTTATTTTTGATGCCCTCAAATTTCATAAAGGAGGTTTCTTATGAAAGATTCATATAAAAAACGGTTGTACACAAATGTTATCAGCTTGTCAGCTGTCGTTCTTGTTGCAGTTTTAACGCAAGGAACTGCTGCTGCCGATACGCAAGATAGCACAGAGACACAGCCTATCGCTAACAAGACAGAAACTGTCGTCCCTGCCGAAAAGTCAACGAAAACAAACACAACAGAAGCGACAGCAACGCCAGATTCTTCACCAGCTGAAGCTCAGCTTCCCACAACAAACAATCAAGAAGAAGCACAAAAATCAGAAAGCGCTCCTTCAATAGACAGTTCGGCTTCTACTACAAACGAATCCGGAACAGAGACTCCTGCAAAACCAGAAACACGAGCAGCTGAAACAGAAGAAAAAAAGGTTCAATTAGCTAATAGTACAGTCCATATGTCTGAAAAAGCCACCATTACTGAGACTGTGCAGGAACAGGGGGCTACAGCTGGTAAAATTTCTTGGAAATTAGATAACAAGCCAATCGCCGAATGGAAAACTTGGAATATGGAGAAAGGAGATTTTTCAGGAGACTCATTTGTCACCCTTGAGGAAACAACTAATGGCTCTGACCTCAAACTTTCTCTCAAATTCAATGAATTATTTGGAAAGGATTTAAGTCTTCGGACGCCAAATAATATCCGCAGAACTTATCGGCAATTTATCGGAAACCATGAACTCGTTGGAACAGATGAAGAGTCCGGTCTGACGATTCGAAAAACACTTGTTTTCCGACCGTATGAAAACTTCCATACTCACGAAGAAATGTTAGCGGCTATCGAAAAAAGTCGTCAAGAAGCTAAAAATGATCGGCTTGTTAAAATTGAAGACATTGGTACCAGCGCTCAAGGACGGAAAATTAAGTTAGGCATTATCAGTTCTGATCAAAAAAGCATTGATGATTACCTCAATTCAACCAATAAAATGGCGCTGACCAAACCTGCTGAAATGTTAGCTGCCCTCAAAGACGGAAAATTAGACTATAAACTTCCTATCCTCATCAACAATACACATGCGGATGAGCAACCTGCTATTGATATCATTACCGGTTTGTTCAACTCTTTCGCAACCCAAGACCAAATAAACTTTAAAACGACTCAAGCAGATGGAACACAAAAAACCGTAACCCTCTCCGTTAAAGACCTTCTCAAGAAATTCATCTTCCTCTTTGATTTCACAGAAACTCCTGACGGAGATGTTGCCAATACACGTGCACTTGCAAATGGTCTGGATCCTAACCGCGATACGAGCTATCAGACAAACCCTGAAACTCGCACTGTTGCTGGACTTATCAATAAATGGAATCCAATTGCCCTTTATGACATTCACGGTTTTGTCAAAGATTTCCTCATCGAACCTGCTACACCTCCGCACGATCCAAACTTTGAGTATGACCTTTTGGCAGACCTCATGCTAGAAAATGCTCATCACATGGGACGTGCTGGCGTTGCCAATTCTAACTATGATCACTACATCATTCCGAAGTTAGACTGGGGTGACGGTTGGGATGACTCTTTCTCTGGCTATACAGGTGTTTATGGTATGTATCATGGAATTCTAGGGCACACTATTGAAATTCCTGAAGGAAATCAAGAATCCTACAAGGCTGGTTTCCACGCTGTTTTGGGCGGAATTGACTACTTATCTCAAAATCCTGATAAACTCATGGAAATGCGCCTCAACTTCTACCTTCGCGGTGTGAACAAAGTAGAAGATCCAAAAGCTGAAAATGAATTAGTTGGACCAGATGGTAAAGTGGTCGGTCGTATCAAACATGGACAAAAGAAATTCTTCCCAGATTATTATGTGATTCCAATGGGACTTGACAAATCCAACGACTCTCAACAAGCCTTCAATATGATTGAATACTTCAAGAGAAACGGGGTTGTCATTCAAGAATTGAAGGAAGACACTGGCGGTTATAAGAAGGGTGATTTGGTTGTTGACATGGCACAAGCTAAACGTGGCTATGCCAACCATATCCTCTACAAGGGATCCAACGAATCTGCTTGGGCTGCTATATATGCAGAATTGCTGGTTAATTCCCCAGATATGGGAGGTTTTAAGACCGTAGCTGTCTTCAAAGATAAACTCTTTGACGGTAAACTCGGTGAAGTAACTGCTCTTTATTTATGCCGGCAACCCAACAAACCGTCTTCACACGATTCATTTCTACCGTTGGGTATCCAATGCTATCTTTGGCAGTCAATTAGCTCAACTGAAAGATCTTGAGAAAGAACAAAAACCTTCTACTGAAGTTGTTGAAATCATCAATCAAAAACCTCAGGCTGGTCAAGCTACAACCCTACGCTACACTCCTCAACCTCAAATTGTGAATGCTACTCGAAAAGCTCAACTTCCGCAAACAGGAAGCAAAGAAAATCAAAGCAGCTTGGTTATTGCTAGCATGTTCATTCTTGTCAACGGTTATTTGCTCCACTTAAAGAAAAAAGAAGAATAAAAATTCTCTTTTCTAACTCAAAACTTCCTCGGAGTTAATGTTCGAGGAAGTTTGTTTTTATAAATAGAAGACATCAGATGCTCGGTATTTTATTTTTTCATAAAAATCAGCAAGTCCCTATTAAAAATTGAACTGTTTTAATTACATAGAAAGCACCTCAAATTTTCTGACAGCCATTTTTATGCTTTAAATTGAATTCTTTCTTCATTTTCATTATACTAAAAAGAGAGAGGAGTTGTTTTATATGGTAAAAGGTAATCAACAAAAGATTTTGGATGCTTTCTATGACTTGGCAATGCAAAATCCTGATGAAGTCAATCTCTCAATTAGTGACCTCGCCAAGAAAGCTGGCATTTCACGCCAAGCAATTTATAAACATCATTTCCATAATGTTGACGATATTATTGAATCAATTCATGAGAACATTGATAAACCTGTTTACGAGGCTTTTTTAGAATACAATACACTAACAAATAAAGACCCCTTTCTTTTCATTGCAGATAATATTTTCCCTATTCTTTATGAAAATCGAAAATGGCTAAAAATGCTGTATTCTAGCTCAACGGATCCTTATTGGACCAATTATTTAAAAAAGATTTACACAAAATGGGCACTTGAAAATATCCAACCGAATCAATCCCTTGTTGATTTGCCAGATGACTTTATCGTCTCTCTACTGGTGCATTATGTGATTGCCAACATTGAAGTGTGGCTCACCCAAGAAAAGCCACTCCCACCACAAGCCTTTAAAGAAAAATTTTTAACCCTTGTTCATTCTTCTCTTGACCAATACATCTCACTAGACGAAGATGATCATATAGACTAGAAAAAAGGGCCCGAAAAATCGAGCTTTTTTTCTAGTCATTCTTTTTACGTTTATTGACTGCCAAACCACCACCTAATCCTAAAGTAGCAAGTCCTAAAAGAGTAAGAAGTGAATCCTCATGACTTCCCGTACGTGGTAATGTTTCCTCTTCGGGATGTGCCACGCGAAGTGGTTGAACCGAGTTCATTACTTGATGACTTGGTTGGCCATCTGTCGGAACTAAACGATGAGGTGAATCAGGTTTGACTTCTTTTGTACCAATTTCTACAATTTCATTTGTTGGTTGTACCATAATAGAATCTTCTACAACCTTTCGACCCTCTCCTGATACTTCAGTTAAAATCATCCGTTCACCATTTTTACCTTCTACTACAACTCGCCGTTGTCCTTTGGCAAGACTTGGATTTTCTCGTAGTTGAGTCTGAAAGGCGATTACTTCCTTCACCACTTCTAAGAAAAGTTTTTCTTCTACTAGATTTTTTACACCTTCGTTAGGGGTCACTTGATGACTAGGTTTGGCAACTAAACCCTTGATAGCTTTGTTCAAATTTTGAGTTGCCAAGTCAATCATTGTTTGATCTGCTGTCTGATTGGCTAGCACTTGTTTAGCTTGTGTTAAAGCATTTTGATAAAACGCAACACTTTCTTGCGTGTATTGCTTTGGATCAATTTTTGTAGTGCTATCCACTAACGTTTGTAATTGTTTTTTATCGGCAACAGAGTCGTTAAGATTCTTTACAAATAAGTTTCGTACTTCCAAATCACCGTCCCAAAGACCCAGACCTACATAGGCGTCATTGTAATATGGATCAACAGTATCAAAGGTATGTTTAAGATATTCCACTCCATCAACAAAAACCGTTACACTATTTTTAGTTTTATGAATCTTGACATGGTGAAATTCCCCATCATTTAGCTTTTTACCATTCATATTTGCCTCAGCAATGGTATCTCCCATAAAACGATAGAGACGAACTTTGTCATTATCTCCGAATTGAATTGAGTAAGCATTGCGTGGATCCACATTTTCAGAAGCATAAAAGACATTTATCAAGCCTTTTTGATACTTAATGTCTACATCTAAATCATATTCCGGATATAGGATTTTTTTGTTGCCCATATAATAGTCATTGGCGCTTGTATTCTTGTTATAAAGACTTTCCCCATCAACATGCCATTTACCTGATACAGAAGTTAGACCTTCAACATTTGTTTTAAAATCATTGCGAGTGATTTCAATCGTAAATTCTTTGAATAACTCTGGCTTTTCTTTAGAAGCAACCCGAATCTTAGCAGTCCCTCGCTTGAGTGCCGTGACATGCAAAGTATTTCCTTCGGCTTTGACAGAAACCAAACTCGGGTCACTAACTGTCCAAGTCACCTCTTGAGAAGCAACTGCTGGCATGACATAAGCTTTCAAATCAGTGTGGTCACCTACATAAAGATTGCTAACTGTGGGAGAAGCCTGAACTAATTCTAGTGGCTTCGTCGCTTTTACTTTATCCGTCCAAATACTCTTTAAAGGATAAAGAGCTATATCAGCCTTGGCATTGCCACCTTCAGAAAACACTTGAACAGCTAAACTACTTGGCGCGGGGAAGATTTGGTTAGCCCCGGCTACAGTATTTCCCTTAGCAAACACTTCTACGCTTGAACGATCAACATAAATATGTAAGTCAATACTGCCATCTGCATTTCTTTTGACAGATTGGCTATCCACTTGAGCAAATTTTTGCGAGAGAATGACACCAGACTTGCTACGATCAATAGATAAGGTTTCCTTTTCCAAATCATAAACGACTCTCGTTACTTCACCATTTCCTACTCGTAAGTTAAAACCAATCTTTTTCGTAGTTGCACTTGGACGAAAAGTCGAAACAATTTCATATTGATCTCCTTTAAAGCCTTTGAGAAGGTTATTTTCTTGAGCGACCGTTACATCTTTAAGAAAGATTGCTTTATCAGTTTCGCGCAAGTTTTTGTAGGCATCAATAGGTGTTTGGACAAGACGGTAACTGCCATCTTGCTGAACAAGACTCATTTTTAAGTTTAAGTTGAATGTTCCATTAAAGCGTTGACCAACAGTATCTCCTACCAGATTACAATAATCTTCCCATGTGTTCATCCAATTGACAGCCACTATATCTGGCAAGGTTGGTTTTGCTTGACTGCCAAAGTCTTGTACATAGTAAGTCATCGCAGCATAGGAATCCTTTCCAAAATTCATTACTTGATCCTGGTTTTCAAATGCTGCATCGGGAACAAAAGTCCATTTGCCATTTACTTTTTTGAAATCACCAACCTTGTAAGAGCGCCCACCACGAGAAAGTACCCATTTAAGCGTTCCATCATTTGCTTTTAATGGATAGAGATCAGGACATTCTGTATGCAAATTGGGATAAGTTGATTCTACATTCCATTCTCGTAAATTATCAGAAGAATATATTCTAAGTGGACCACCAGCTATCACCATAAACCATTTGTTTTCCCAACGAAAAACTTTAGGGTCACGGAAATCTGTAGATTGAAGTGGATCGTTGGTCCAATCAGCTGCAATTTTATCAACCTTAGTCCAAGTTTTCCCTTCATCTTTACTATAAGCAAGCTTGATTCGTTGACCATTTCCGTCCGCAGTAATCAAGGCAACCAAGCCTCCTTTATCATCATCGAATAGCCCAGATGAATTAGTTGTATCTGCCACAATGGCGCCAGAAAACATGGCCCCGTTTTCATCTGGATAAAAGGCAATTGGCTCTTCTTTCCAATGCAACAAATCCTTGCTAGTAGCATGTCCCCAATGCATTGGTCCCCATTTAGTATCATCGTAAAACTGATAAAAGAAATGATAGGTTCCTTTATAATAGACTAAACCATTAGGATCGTTGGCCCAGCCATCTTTAACAGAATAATGATATTGTCCACGGTAAAGCTCATTATAGTAGACTTCATCTGCCTGTCTACGATGAACATTGAGGCGATAGAAGATGCTAATTTCTTGGCCATCCTCATCTACTATACTACTTTTAATGGATAGGATATTAGCTCCAACTTTTAGTGGAATATTTTTAAAATCATTATAAACATGACCTGTAGTATCCGTCACGGTAATCTTGGCATTAGCATTTTTAGGACTAATTTCTAAATCAATCGTTTCTGCATCATGTTTTACATATTGAATAGTGATTGGAGCTGTAAATTGACCTTTCTTTTCGACCGTTCCTTTTGAAGAAGTGACGGTAACGTCATTTAAAGTTGGATTGAGTTGATCAGTAATTTCTTTATAATAAGTATTTTGGAAAAGCAATTCTCCATTCCAATTAAGAAGACCAAAATATCCTTCTGTAATCGCAGTACTTTGTCCCTTATCATCTCTTTGTAAAGTATAATCGCCTGTACTTGCAACCAATACATTATTTACATAGTAAAATACTCTTGAGCCAATCGCTACAACCTTTAATTGATATTTGTTGTCAGCAGTTGGCTCAATATGTTTTTCATTAATAAATTGGTAATCATGTCCATCTTGCCAACGCCAGAATTTGACATTATTGCTGCTTCCATCAATATTCACAGCATAACTATTCTTCTTATCTGGATTATTGTTACTACGAAATACAAGAGCTGCAGCTCCTTCTTTTTTCAAAAATGTGACATCCGTAGAATAAATGAAATTCTTTCCACGACTTTGGGAATAAAAGAAACTATCTCCCTTACCCCTAGCATCGCTATAAAGTCCATCTGAACGTTCCTTCCAAGTTGCACTGCTATCTGGTTTGACATCTTTCAAGTTAGTCTTAAAACCGGTTTGAGCGGTTACATTCAAAGATTTGGTAATAGCTGTGCTATCTGCTTGTTCTGTTTTATTTTGTACTTGATCCTTTACTTCTGATTGTTTGTTGTCTTGTGGAACCGTTTGTCCCGTTTGACCTAAATCAGTTGTTTCTGTTTTTTCTACTTTTTCTTCGGAAATAGCAGTTTCTACCCTACCTGAGGATGCTGTGTCAGCTTTCTTTTCCTCCGCTTCTGACGACAAAGAGGCTGATGGTGTTCCTTCAGATCCGGTCTTTTCTGTTTTCCCTGTAGAAGCAGAAGCCGTTTGACTTTCTGAATCTTGTGTCACAGCGCCCATATCTGCCACATTTTCTACATGATTAACTGTTACAGTACCAACCTCATCTGCACTTGCATTTCCCATTCCAAGCACAAAACTACTTAATGCCACTAAAGCACAACCAAAAATCCAGCGTTTCCCTGATTTTCTCATAAACCAATGTCTACATACTTTTTCTTGATAATCTTTCATGTTCCTACCTCAATATCATTCACGTACTATTTACAAATAATACACTAAACTATGTGTTCTTCTCAATTCCCTATCCTGACATCTTTTCTCCTTTCACAACATTAAAAAATTGAAATAGCTTCTATTGTCTTATCTTATAAGTTGAGTAAAACAGCCTATTTGCAGAATCTTGGATTCTTATTATAACAACAATTAAATATAATATAAGTTATCAGCCTATTTTTGAAACGTTTCAATTTATTTAAATATAACAAATTTTTTCACTAAGTTCATCTAACATTTGTCACACAATCAAAATGACAGATGTCACATTTTTGCAAACGTTAACAAACGTTTCGCTATAATAAAAACCATCCGAAGATGGTTGAAAAACTTAGTTCAATAAGCATTACTAAAAACTGGGTAATTAGTTCTATTGTTATCAGTAAGTCTAAAAATTCTGTCTTCAGTCTTGCTTTCAAATTTGTATATTCATTATTTTTCTTTATTTTATTATAAATTCTTTCTGATAAAGCTAGCTGAGAGTTCAGCCTGATAGCTCCATAGTAATTAGCAATATTATCATACTAGTATTAAATTGAAGTAATTATCCATAAAATAGTTGACTGCTTAGTCTGAACGGTCTATATAAAAAATGCTTTAATGTCACGATTAAAAATTAAACAATTAGAAGGTATTCAGCTACCTAAATATCTTCAAACTGAAATTAAATAATTGAAAATGCTGCATAAATTCCAGAAAATAGGTTTGCAATGGCATGAATAATCCAGCTAGGAATGATTGAACCATTTGCTTCTTTTTCATTGATATATCCCATAAACCAAGCAATAGCACTTGTAAATAAGCAGATTAAAAAGGTTTTTAAAATTCCAACAACCGCAAAAAACATCACTCCATGTAAGAAACCAAATAATATTGCTTGGATTAGATTTGCCCAATTGAATCCAACTATATTTGATAATCTTTTTAGCAGATAACCTCTAAAAAGAAGTTCTTCAGGAAAAGAAGTATTAAACAATGCATGAATAGTAATAGCTGGTATAGCCTTCACCCCAAGCCCATCAAACTTAGAGGTAGCCGTTCCGATATTTCTTACTGAATAAAGTAGAAATGCTCCTACAATTGTGAATAGGATGGATATTATAAAAATATCAGTAACTATTTTCCTTTTTCCCTCAAATTTTTTTAACCCTAACCACTTAAAAAAACTTTGTTTGTTCCTTGCTGTTACAAACCACCATATAAAAGGAATAATTGCAAAAAGTATAATTTGACCTACACTACTTTTAACTGTATTAAGAAAAAGCTTCATAAGTATCTCACCTCCTGAATAACATTTATTTGATGATCGTTATTCTTTGTCCTTTTGTAATTATTATATCATTTTCTTTAGAAAAATGATGTATAATATTAGATCTCAATATAGTGTTGCCTACTCAAAATATCCATAAATACTGCCTTTCTGAAGGATGTGAGATTTTGCTTTACCAAGCACTTTTTTCTTTGTTGAAAAAGGGCTTATGTTTAACATTTCATCTAACGCATAAATAGAAAAACGATATTTATGAGATGTGCCCTTTGGCGGCTTGGGACCTGCATAACGGTGCATACCATAGGCTATCCCTTGTAGGGCACCGTTTAATGCTGTTACAACTTTACCAGAAGCAATAGCTGCGGGGATATTATCCATTGCAGGGATATTCCAAATGACCCAATGCGTGAGATTTTTGATAGGATGGCTCACATCCTCCAAGGTGATAATTAAACTCTTTGTCTGTGATGAAAGATTGTCAATTATAAATTTTGGAGAAATATCTCTCCCGCGTCCTGTATTTTCCAGCGGAAACCTTCCTCCATCCTTCATTTCTACACATCTGAATTCAAGTTGTCTTGTATCCATTTTACATTCCTTTCATGATTTTTAAGCATTTTACAGTTAAGTAGTTTTTTACAAAATTACAAATCATATATAGTATGATTCTTCTCTTTTATTAATTATCATATCATTTTCTATTCTTTTAAGCAGGAATCATCTGTTTAGATGAGTAGAAAAAACACCCAATGAGGTAAGTATTGAGTGTCCGTAATCGTTGATGTAAAGCTGTTCTTAACGTTTTGAGAACTGGCTAGCCTTACGAGCTTTTTTAAGACCTAATTTGGAAAGTATGGGTTTCAGTTGGATTAAAAACAGAGTAATAGCAAGGTTTTTCAGAACGATATCTACTTATTAATTTTTAATTTCATAAAATATGAATCAATATATTCTAAATAGGGGGAATAGTTTAGTTCTGTATGTATTAAAATAATACACCTACAAACCTATTATATCAAATTTTCCCCGTTTTAGAAAAATAGAAAGAGATTAAAACAACATCTAGATTTTCCAAAAATTCTTTGTCAAACACTCATGAAAAGGAATTCAACCATCCATATCATGTAAGGGGAATAGTCCAGACAACGGTATGATGGAGTCCTTATTTGAAGTGCACCCCAAAAGTTAGACACAAAATCTAACTCTTAGGATATTTTTCTGATGAAATTAAGCTATGAAGATAAACCAAAGATTTTTATGACTGATAGATAGAAAAATCAACGGATATACTCTATTATTTATACCTAAAGGTTATCAAAAAATCATGTTACCTGAGCTTATGTAATTGAGGAATTTATTTCCTATAACTATTTCTAATAACCATTAAACGCATCATGAATAATTCTCCTCTTATGAATACCATTTGCCATTAAATCTTCTTTCATACTTTCAAGAACCTTTGGAGCACCTGAATTGAAATAATAGGCTTTATTCCCAAATTCTCTTGCCAGTTTAGTCATCAAATCAATAGCTTCTTGTGAATGATTCAATTTATGATAATAAAAATTATTTAGTGATTGACTTAATTCTAACAACTCATCATCAAATAAATGGTAACCATTCGCAACATAGACAAGATGAACTGGTCGGCTATTTGACTTAGAAAGAGATTTTAACATTGCACGAATAGGTGTAATTCCTACGCCACTTGCAAATAAAACAACAGGCGAACTTTCATCTTGAAATTTAAAGATTCCAAATGGTCCTCTCATTTTTAAGGTTTCACCTTTTTTAAGATTAATAAGTGTTTTCTTAAACTCACTTGCTTCTTTACCAGTCCTTGTGCCTAGTAATACTTCATTTTCGCTTGGTATAGATGCAACGGATAAAGGACGCATCGTTTGTCCTTTGGTCTTAATTCGTGGTAAAGTCACTATACCATGTTCACCAGCTGTCCAATTTAGATTCTCTGGTTTGGAAATATGAATGAGATAATAATCATCATAGGGATTTTCAATAGCTTTAATAACAAGGTCATTTGATTTTAGTAGACCTTTAAAATCTGTAAACTTTATAGCATTCCTTTAGTTTTTAATAAGCGGTAGGCGAACTTGACTATCATATTGTCCACCAAAGTAAATCTTGTGTTGCCCTTTATTGATAGTTGGGACCGGAGGTAGGTCAGGAAATTCTGGTCTGATGATTTGATCATTTGGAGAGATTGTCATTTCAAGAACTTCTCCTTTTTTCCATTTCATACCAAAAGGCCAAAATGGAACTTCAACTTCTACAATTTCATTTTGATTTAATTTCTCTTCTCCTGTTTGTAATAATACTGGATTTAATGGAGTTGATTCAGCTGTATTCAGTTTTCTTTGTGAAACACGAAGACGTCCGTTAGGTCCTGGATAGAAACGATCGGTTACAATTTCTGGTTCTAGTTTTTCACCATCTAGTCCAATTTTACGGATAAAGATAAAGAGATCCATATCGTCGTTTCCTACTGCCTCAACAAATAATTTTGCAGAAAATTGACCGATATATTCGCTACTTTCAGGCATTGTCATCTTGAATGTAATTCCTTCTGAAGTCACATCATAACTAATTGAGTCTTCAGATAATTTAGGGCTATTTGTTAAAGTTAAGTCATCATTTTCTTTGTTTAGATACAATGTTTGGATTGTTTGTCCTTTTGGAGGATAAGATTCTTCCGGACGATTAACAATATCTTCATGCCCAGGATTCAAGACAGTCATACGGACCTTAGGTGTACTCTCCCAACCATTATCTACACCTTTTAAATAGTGGTCAAAGAAACGACGTAGGTCTTCAACATTTTCCGGGTTGTAGTAGTCTGTCCATTCATGAGTATTATGAATACGTAGCCATTTATTTTCTGATTTTAGTTTTGTAAATGCTTCTGTCGCTCCCTTACTGTGAAGAGCATTTGTCCATGAACCTACAAAATAAGCTGGGATTTCAACATCAGATAAGTCTGGTGTCTTATCAGCCCAATAATCATTATAAAAAGGATCAGCCATAAACATAGCACCAGTATCTTCAATTTGAGCATCCGTATAAAGCATACGAGACAGGGTTGCTGAGAAACCTAAATCTGGAACTCCACCTCTAGCCATACTTTCTGCAAATGGGTTAAAAGCTCCTTCCCATGGTGCAATTGCTTTAAGGGCTCTTGGCTTAAGACTAGCAACTTTATATTGGGTCATTGCTAAGAACGATGTTCCTGTTGTTCCAACCGAACCATTTGACCATTCTTGATTTTCAATCCAATTAATCAGATCGTATTCATCTTTTGCGTTTTGACTCCCCCATGCATAAGCATTCCCTTCTGATGAACCAATACCTCTTGGGTCTGGAGAAATAACAATATAATCATTTGATACCCAATATGAAGGATTAGGGGCTTCAAAAGCATTCAATCCATCCTCCCATTCTGGCTTAACATCCATACGTGTTGGATGATTAAAATTATCCATGTTTAACAAACTATTTCTCTTACCATAAGGTGCATACCATAAGACAACTGGAAATTTCCCTGATTTGTTAGGTCTGAAAATATCGATATAAATGTTTGTCCCATCACTTAATGGAACTTTTACATCTTGTTGAACAAGGACATCTGAAGCTAGAGGCATTCTGCCTTCTTTAATAATTTCTCCTTTGTTTAAAACGTACTCAGTTTGATTGAATCCTGGGTAAGGAGATTCTTTTAACGGTAAACCATTGGTAAATAAAATATTTTCTTTAGTCATTTATATTTCCTCTTTTCATTTTTTATATTAAAATAGCACAAGGAATAATGTGGTACAATAGGTTTTAGAGAAGTGCTACAAAGACTATATAACTTGTATCGTTTTACAATGGAGGTAATGTCATGTATCATGTCGGTAATGACAAACGTAAAATTGAATCAGCTCATTTACTTTTGGACTCCCTTTTTCAATTATCAAAACAAAAACCATTTGCAATGATTACCATTTCTGACTTACACCGTATTTCGGGAATTAGCAGATCAACCTTCTATCGTTTATTTGATCAACCTTTAGATATTTTAGCCTACCAATGCGATATTATCATGGAAGATATTATCCAACTACAAGAAAGTAATGGTGATTACTTCACATTTTTAACTATTATGGCTCACAAATGGTATGAAAATGCTAAATTATTAGAATTAATTGTGTGGAGTCAATCTATCGACCTACTCTACCATTCATTTGCAAAATATGAGTCTGAAATTTTAACTTTTATCAAGATTGATAGCCAGGATGAAGTATTAGCTTCCTATATTTTTTATATACTAGTTTCATCACTACTAGGTACCTTACAAGCTTGGATGAAGCATGATAAAAAAGAAAAACCAGAAGAACTCCTAAGTATTATGGCAAGGACATTTAAATTATTTGAACCTTATAAAAAGACCAATGAAGAAATAGGTTTGTAAGATGAACAAACCTATTTCTTCATTTTTTCGTTAGATACGTATAATTTCAACGACAGCACGTCCTGTAACTTTATTTCCTAGATAAGTTCCCTCTACTTGACAAACACCTTCATATTTACTCAATTTATTCATTTTTGATTTAATTTCTTGTTCTTTAATAACAGGTGTAAACTCTAATTCAGCTCAGATATACAAAAAGAACGCCCCAAAAGGTGCTCTTTGTAAGTATAGTAATTCTTTCGAATTAACGTTTACTAAATTGTGATGCTTTACGAGCTTTCTTAAGACCTGGTTTCTTACGTTCAACTTTACGTGAGTCACGTGTAAGAAGTCCTGCGCGTTTCAATGAATCGCGGAAGTCTGGGTCTACTTGAAGAAGGGCACGAGCGATACCGTGACGGATAGCTCCTGCTTGACCAGCGTATCCACCACCTACAACGTTAACGAAAACGTCGTATGAACCTACAGTTGAAGTAACTGCAAATGGTTGGTTGATAACAAGACGAAGGTCAGCGTGTGGGATGTACTCTTCAACATCTTTTTTGTTAACAGTGATTTTACCAGTTCCTGGAACAAGGCGAACGCGTGCAACAGCGTTTTTACGACGTCCAGTACCTGCATATTGTGCTTGTGACATACTTTATTGTTCCTTTCCTTAGATAAGTCCTGAAATATCAAGAACTTCTGGTTGTTGTGCAGCGTGAGTGTGCTCAGCGCCTACAAATACTTTCAGCTTCATACCTTGAGCGCGGCCAAGAGTATTGTGCGGAAGCATACCTTTAACTGATTTTTCAATCAAGCGAACAGCGTTCTTAGAGCGAAGTTCACCAGCAGTGATTGATTTCAATCCACCTGGATACATTGAGTGTGTGTAGTAGACTTTATCAGTTGCTTTTTTACCAGTTAATTTTACTTTTTCAGCATTGATAACGATCACAAAGTCACCTGTATCAGTGTGAGGTGTGAAAGTTGGTTTATTTTTTCCACGAAGTACGCTTGCTACAACGGCAGAAAGGCGTCCAAGAGGTACATCAGTAGCGTCTACCACGTACCATTTACGTTCAACTTCACCTGGCTTAGCCATGTATGTTGTTTTGTTCATGATTTCTCCTATATGAATATCGTTTTTGTTTACAAGGCGGATGTTCCGATCCGCAAGTTATTTGGAAGGTTCCGGGGCCCTACAAATGGGGTAAACAATACCGTTTACTATCATACCAAATTTTAGGGGTAAAAGTCAATATATTTGATAAATTATTTATGAAAGAACGGTTTCATTTTGCTTAATCTTGATTTTCATGGGCAATACTGAATAGTCCCAAAGTTCCAGGACCCGTGTGAGTGGAAATGACTGGTCCTAATGGTAAAATTAAAACTTCATTGACTTGCTCTGACATAAGAAGTTGCTCTTTTAAGACTTGAGCCACCTCTTGGCTGTCTGCTCCAGCATAAGCAATCACCACGCGCGGATCGGCAATATCTTCCAAGGTCATGCGCACCACCTCAGCATGGGCCTTTTTCTTCCCACGGACTTTAGCTACAGAATCCAGCCTTCCATCTCCCTTAACTGCAATGACTGGCTTAATATTGACTAAACTTCCCATAAGAGCTGCGGTCTTTGAAATTCGTCCGCCCCGCATGAGGTGATTTAGGTCATCTACTAGAAAATACGTTTTCACTTTTGGCACTAAAGATTTTATTAAGGCTACTACTTGTTCCAAACTTTGACCGGCAGCTTTCGCTTCCACCGCTTTCATCACCAGAATACCTTCTCCCATAGATGCCGCCTTGGTATCAATAATCCGGATAACCGCTTCTGGAAAATCTTCCAAAACCATATCCCGTGCCATAACCGCACTCTGATAAGTTCCTGACAAGACTGAAGCAAACGCAATATAAAGAACTGGCATACCGATTTCAGCGTAACCACGAAATATATCTTCAAACTGACCGACATTGATTTGGCTGGTTGTTGGTTGACTCCCTGCTTCCATTTTAGAGAGGAGCTGTTCACTCGTTAGCTTCTTCTCTCCGACTGTTTCATAAGTTATTCCGTCCAACTGAATAGTCAAACCAAGGATTTGAACATCATTTCCCAAAGCCCAGCTTTCTGGAAGGTCTGCGGTTGAATCCGTTAAAATTTTAAAAGTCATCTTTCTTTTTCTCCATCATTTTCTGTAAATCGCGCAAGGTTGGATTGTCCATAGGACGCAAAGGTGGTTTTCCCATTTGAAGCTGTTGGCTCATTTGATTCAGATCCGACTTTGTAGCAGCTACTCACTTTTCTAGTTCACGAGCCGATACACGTAAAGCCCTTTATGCGAAGACAGTCCATTGCTTATTTAAGTCGCTCGTTGCCACAGATACTTGATTTATAGGGTTGTTGAGTTCAGCTGCCAAACGCTCAATGTAATCGTCTGCTGTTTCTTCTTCCTCAGTGAACACAACCATAACATTGAATTCATCATAAGTCTGGCGAACTCCCGGCATATACTGCGCATCAAACACACAGATAATTTCTAGCTTTTCAAAACTGGCGTAATTACTGAGTCTATTGAGCAGAATAGTTCGTGCTGCATCTAATCCCCCTTTGTTAAAGAGAGAACGAGTCTCCTGCCAAAATGCTACCATATTGTAGCCATCTACTAATAAAATTTTCCGTTTCATAGACGATTTCTAAATACTTCATACATGAGAATAGCCGCCGCCACACTAGCGTTAAGGCTCTGCACATGTCCATTCATAGGAATGGTAATCATTTCATCAACTTGCTTTTTAATATTAGCAGAAATGCCCTTGCCTTCATTGCCGATAATCAGAGCCAGTTTACCTGCCGTATTCCACTTAGTCGAAGGGGTGCCATTCATATCTGTGCCAAAAATCCAAAAACCTGCATGTTTTAGTTTATCCAGAGCTTGGCTGAGATTGGTCACACGAGCAATGGGAATATGCTCCACCGCACCAGTAGAGGTCTTTGCGACGACCGGCGTAACACCAACCGCCCGATGCTTAGGAATAATGATGCCTGTAACATTTGTCGCGTCAGCTGTCCGTAGAATCGAGCCCAAATTATGTGGGTCTGTTAGACCATCTAAAATGAGCAGCAGAGGATTCTCTTCTCGCTCCGCCATTTTCAACATCGCTTCAAAGTCTGTATAGGCAAATTCTGAAACACGCAAGACAAAACCTTGATGAACGGCACCGTCTGTCATTTCTTGCAGTGTTTTTTTGCTTGTCCAAGAAATAGAAACCTTTTTTTCTGCTGCCAAATCTTTCATATTAGCAACATTTTTCCCACGTAGGTCATCTTGAATATAGAGTTTATTCCCAGTATTGGCCATGAGAGCTTCCATCACAGCATGTACACCGTAGACAATATCGTTATTTTCCATAGCTTTAGTATATCACGGATTTTTAACAATATCAAAACAATTCTCTAAACCGATAGTTTTCACATCTGAAATAAAAAAAGGACATCATCAGTCCACTCTCCGTTTTTCTTAATTCTTTATATTTTTTAGGGGAATTATATAGCAGTTTACACTAATCACAATATGTAGTATTTAAAACAAGATTTTTGTAAATTTGACAACTATACTTTGCGATTGTGTAAACTGCTATATAGTTCCCTAAATTTTTTTACTAAATACTTTTTCTTCCATAAGAATAGCTCCTACTACAAGACTCTGTCATAATAAATAACAACAAATATCTCATATTTATATCTTTACTTAACTTTCCAATTTATAAAGTTCTTTGCAAATACACCGTATCCACTAACTGTACTCCGCACTCATATATCGGATGATTGTAATTGTCAACGAAAAATTTTTCTATGATATGAGAACGAGTAAATCCACATTTTTCATAAAACAGTTAATACAAACCTCACATTGCCAGAAACTAAAGTTTACAAATCATGATATAGTCATCTTCATTTTCACGAGCAACTTCAAAACCTATTTTTTCATACATATTCACTGCATAGTTTATCTTTTGAACCGATAATGAAACTTGCTTATATTCCCGCTCTTTCAAAGTCAATAGAATTTGTTTCATAAGTTCTGTTCCAATGCCCAAATTTCTATATTCCTTGAGAAGAGAGATAGAAAGAGATGGTGTTGTGTCATCAACATGACCATAATCATTAATGATACGAGTCCATACTGCTCCTACTACCCTTCCATCAACTTCTGCAACATAACATACATCATCTTTTTTCTTACCAAAATCAGCAACATATATCTGTAAATCGGGATATTCTATAATATCTTTGGACGGAGCTTGTACTCCTTCAGGAATAAAAATAGCCTCATATAGAAAAGTAGCCAATAAATTGATTTCATTCTGTCTTACTTCTCTAATTACATAATTCATGTTTGCTTCCAATCTATATTCTGTAAATTTATTATTTTACACCACTTTACTTTCTAAATTAATCTTTTTATAAAAACATTAAAACTCTTTACTTCTTATGTATTCTTTTAAACGACTAATGTCACGATTACTCAATCTGCCAATCACCTTAATTTGAAAACCGTCTTTTTCAATATCGTACAACTGAACCATATCAATCCAAGAAGGATTTTTCAACCCAGCTTTGAACCAATCAATAATTTCTAAATATTGTGACTTAATATAATCAGATTTCGTTTCATATTTACTTGTAATCCGAAAAGTACGTATTATTTCATCACCGATTTTCACAACTACCGCCGGATGAATTTTCGATCCTGTTTTATCACTATATTCTATCCGTGTTACCAAAACCGAATAGACCTCAACATCAGTCATTAAATACATCCTCATATTCTGGAAAATCTTCATCACCGAAAAATGCTGCTAAACTTTCCTTATCAGTAGCACTTACCTTTACACTAGGAATCTTTTTATCAATCATTGCCTGAAATTCTTTATCACTTATATTTTGCTTCACCGCAAAAGGAATACTCCTAGTTTGAACAGATTGAATAAGAAACATCTTAACTGCTGTACTCATATCGATTCCCAATGAATCAAATAATTCAGCTGCTTCTGCTTTTAATTTATCATCTACACGAACAGCAATTGTTGACATAATATTCACCTCATCTCTTCCTTGTATATCTATTGTAATACAAATAGCCATACAAATCAAATTTTTAGCATTTTAAGAAGCCACTTATACATAAAAAGCTTCTCATCATATTATGCAACATTTTAACACCAAACAAATTATTCTATAAATACAAAGTAAAATGGGAGTGGGAGAAAAATCGGTAATTCCGAAGAAATTTGATTTTGTCGTCCCACCCCCGCACAGTTGAGTAGGACTGTAAAGGTTGATTTATCAACCGCATAGAACCCACTCAACCACTGCGACTTGCAAGAAACTCATAAAAATCTGACGAGGTTAAGGACTTTTGTCCCAGCCTCACTTTATTTTATAAATATTGACTAAAAATATAACTTGCTTGGTTAATTTTTTCAAAATCTAAAAAGCTTCTTCTTATTTATAAATCACTTTACAGTTAAATCCAAATTTTCTCCTATATAAAAATGCAGGAGTCTTGCATAAAACAAGGCATCCTGCATTTTCTTATTAATTTATTCTAGAGGCGTTGTAAATTAGTAAACTGTCTTTTCTGTTTCTGGATCAAAGAAGTGTGCTTTGTTCAAGTCAAAGCCAAGGTCAATACCTGCTCCAGCTTTGAGGTAATCACGAGCATCTACTTTAGCAATAAATTCATTGTCAGCTACTTGGCAATACAAATGAGATTCAGAGCCAAGCAATTCAGATACAGAGATTTTAGCATGAACTACTGAGTCTGGGAATGTTTCAAGGAAAGCAGCTTCTGTATTGATGTCTTCTGGACGAATACCAAAAATGAGTTTCTTGCCTTCATAGCCTTTTTCACGAAGTACCTTCAAGGCACCTTCTGGTACTTTCAAAGAAAGGTCTTGTGCGACAATTTCATCACCTTTCAAAGTTACATTGATGAAGTTCATCGCTGGGCTTCCGATAAAGCCTGCAACAAATTTATTAACTGGTTTTTTGTAAACTTCTTGTGGGGTACCGATTTGTTCTACACGTCCGATTGTACCCGTTCCTGAAGGGTTTTTCGTTGCAGACATGATAACGATACGGTCAGCCAAGGTCATCGCTTCTGTTTGGTCGTGAGTAACATAGATAGTTGTTGCTCCGATACGACGGTGAATTTTAGCGATTTCTGCACGCATGGATACCCGCAATTTCGCATCCAAGTTAGAAAGTGGTTCGTCCATAAGGAACACTTTTGCATCACGGACAATAGCACGTCCCATGGCTACACGTTGACGTTGACCACCTGAAAGGTCAGCTGGTTTACGATCCAAGAATTCTTTCAAGCCAAGAATCTCTGCTGCTTCATTTACACGTTTTTCAATATCATCCTTGCTGTATTTACGAAGTTTCAAACCAAAAGCCATATTGTCATGCACGGTCATGTGTGGATACAAAGCATAGTTTTGGAAAACCATAGCAATATCACGATCTTTTGGTGCTACATCGTTCACCACGCGCCCGTCAATTGAACATTCACCTTCTGTGATGTCTTCAAGACCAGCAATCATACGAAGTGTAGTAGATTTCCCACATCCTGAAGGTCCCACGAAAACGATAAATTCTTTATCTTTAATATCCAAGTTGAAGTCTTCTACAGAGTAGTGTTCACTGTTTGGATATTTTTTGTAAATGTTTTTTAAATTTAATTCTACCATAAAATGGAACTCCTTTGATATTATGATTTTATTATATATGAAAACGCTTCATCATACTATGGCAAAGTGAACAAAATAAAAAAAATGTTTTGTGCAGGATGCACAAAACATTACACTAAATCATTGATGACAATATGGTAACACAGGGTCAAATCTGTCAGGTCTTTTAGCTGTAAACCCGTCAATTCTTCCCATTTATCAATATGATACTGTAAAGTGTTCCGATGAATATACAACTGCTGGGCAGCTTTTGTCACAACTGCCGTGTTTTCCCACAAAGCTGCAATAATATCAACGAGCTGATCTTGACTTTCAATCAATTGATGAAGTTTTTTCGTTAAAATTGGCAATATGAAATCCTTTTGACCAATCCCCCACAAAAAGAGTTGAGAAAAAGAATACACATTGGAATGTTGAACCTGCTTCCACCATTTGACGAAAAGAGTATGTTCCGCTTGAAAAAGTTCTGAATAACTTTCTTCAAAAATTAGAGGCCAAATTTGCCCGATTTGAATCGTCAGAGTTAAGCTAAAGTCATATTCGATAGCCGATAAAGTATCACGAAGCACATCTTTTACAGGAACTAACCGCGTTTGATCCAGCACAAAGATGTAATCCTGAGAGGATAGCTGAAAATCTGCTATTCTATTGGGCAGTATGGTTCGCATCATTTCCAACCAAGATCCAATCGTTTCATTTTCATAATGGAATAAATGACAATGAACAAACTGTATCTTTTGAACGTTTTGTGGCATTTTGCCACGATTATGAACCAAATAATCATACCAAGGTCCACCATCAAATGCAGACTCTTTCTCAAGCAGTAAAGAAATAAGCTCTTGCTCTCGCTGCGTCAAACTGCTCTTCTTCAATAACAACCATTGATTACTTGAAATGGGAATTGCCACTTCATTTTCGTTTGCATTTGGATTGGATTGAAGCCTCCCTTGAGGGAACCATTTTAAAAAATCAGTTTTTATCATGCTGTGCGCCCTCCACTCTCACAATACACCAATCAATCAGCTCTTCTAAACGCTTGATTTGATCGGTCATGTGCAAATATCCCAGAACGGCTTCAAAACCTGTCGACATGCGATAGGTCACAATATCAGCATTTTTAGCTTTTGTATGGCTATTGGCATTGCGTCCACGCTTGTAAATATCTTCTTCCTTTTCGGTCAGAATTTTTTCTTCCAACATTTGAGAAATGAGGTTAGCTTGCGCGCGAGCTGACACATACTTAGTTGCTTCTCTGTGTAGCTGGTTCGGCTTTGTTAATCCTTGAAAAATCAAGTGACGGCGGACATAAGTTGAGTAGATAGCATCGCCTTCAAAAGCCAAGGCAATACCATTTATGAGATTGACATCAATCACGCATCCACCTCACTCCGTCCTTGGTATCTAAAAGCTTAATCCCTTTAGCTGCCAATTCATCACGGATTTTATCAGCTGTTGCAAAGTCCTTGGCAACACGCGCAGCTTGGCGCTGCTCAATCAAGGCTTCAATATCCGCATCCAGTACTTCTGCTGTAAAGACAATACCAAAAACTTGCAGAAGCTCAGCAAAAGCACTTTTCACCTCTTGATTGTAGTGACCGGAATTAATCCACTTAGCTAGTTCGAAAACGACTGTAATACCATTTGCTGCATTGAAATCTTCATCCATAGCAGTGGTGAATTTATCCAGAAAAGTCTGCAATTCTGTCAGGTCAACCGTTCCCATAAAGGGTTGCTCGTAAGTATTTTTCAGATATTTCAGATTCACTTCCGCATCGTGAACGGCTTTTTCTGTAAAATTGATAGGCTTGCGGTAGTGCTGAGTCGCAAAAAAGAAACGCAAGACTTGTCCGTCAATGGTTTTAAGGGCATCGTGAACCGTTATAAAGTTACCTAGAGACTTAGACATCTTGACATCATCAATATTGACAAAGCCATTGTGCATCCAGTAGTTGGCAAAAGTCTTTCCAGTTTTAGCTTCTGATTGAGCGATTTCATTAGTATGGTGCGGAAATTCTAAATCAGCTCCACCGCCATGAATATCAATCGTATCTCCCAGAATTTCTGTCGCCATGACGGAACATTCGATATGCCAGCCTGGACGACCAGGTCCCCAAGGGCTATCCCAGAAGATTTCACCGGGCTTAGCAGCCTTCCAAAGAGCAAAGTCAACAGGATTTTCCTTGCGGGCCGTTTCTTCATCTGTCCGACCAGAAGCTCCAAGCTCTAAGTCTGCTAGGGTTTTATTGGCTAACTTAGCGTAATTAGGAGACTTTTCAACCCGAAAGTAAACATCCCCTTCTGACTCATAGGCAAATCCTTTATCCACCAAGACTTGTACAAAATCAATGATGTCCGTCATATAATCCACTACGCGCGGGTGCCGGGTCGCTGGTTGAACCCCCAGCGCCGTCACATCTTCCCGAAAAGCAGCAATGTACTTGTCTGCCACTTCCTGAGGTGTGATCCCCTCTTCTTTAGCTCGATTGATAATTTTATCATCCACATCGGTGAAATTGGATATATAAACCACCCCATACCCACGGTACTCAAAATAGCGCCGAATGGTGTCAAAGGCTACTGTTGAGCGAGCATTGCCGACATGGATATAGTTATAAACGGTCGGCCCGCAGACATACATCCTGACCTTGCCCTCTTCCAGAGGGACAAATTTACGCAGACTGCGGGTCATAGTATCATAAATTTTGATCATATTCTAACTTCATTCTTTCTGTTAAGTGGAAACTAACTTTTGGTTCAAGTGCTATTTTTGAGAATAGTATCTACAACTTAGACGAATAATAACTTTCTTCGCGGATTTCTTCTAAATTCTTGATCGTTGGAGCATCTTTTTGCCCGTGAACTCGGACAATTTTAGCTGGAATCCCAACAACAGTCACATCACTTGGCACGTCTGCTACCACAACCGCACCCGCTCCGACTTTGGCATTTTCACCAATTTCAATCGGACCAATTAGCTGCGCATGAGCTGAAATAAGCGCACCTTGACGAACCGTCGGATGACGTTTCCCACAATCTTTCCCTGTTCCTCCAAGAGTGACACCATGATAGAGCATCACTCCTTTTTCTACAATGGCCGTCTCGCCAATCACTAAGCCACTTCCGTGGTCAATAAAGACACCTGAAGCAATCTGTGCCCCCGGATGAATCTCAATCTGAGTCCAAAAGCGCCAAAATTGACTGTGCATCCGAGCTAAAAGTTTACATCCATGATTCCACAGAAAGTGAGAAAGTCGGTGAGCAGCCAAAGCTTTAATCCCAGGATAAGTCAACAGCACCTCAAGTGAGGAGCGAGCTGCTGGATCATTTTCTTTCACAATATCTATCGTCTCTTTCCACCAACCCATGATGACTCCTTTCTAGCTTTAGACTGAAGGCAAACACTTAGCAACCTGTCTAGTCTTGCGCCTTTTCTTCTTGAACAGCTTTATACTCTTTATGTGTTTTATGATGATGTTTTTTTGCTTTCTCTTCTTTAGGAGGACGTGGTAGAAGAGCTTTCATAGAAGCGTCCACACGACCTTTTTCATCAATCTTAATAACTTTGACATCTACTTCATCACCAAGTTGCACCAAATCTTCAACCTTATTGGTACGCGTCCAAGCCATTTCAGAGATGTGCACCAAGGCGTCTGTCTTGTCAAAGAGATTGACAAAAGCACCGAATTTCTCAATCCGAACAACTTTTGCATGATACACTTCATCTACTTTTGCTTCACGCACAAGCGCTGTAATGATTTCTTTGGCACGGTTAATCGCATCTTGATCGCTAGAGTAAATAGAAACATTTCCTTCTTCGTCAATATCAATCTTGACACCTGTTTCTGCGATAATCTTGTCAATCGTTTCACCGCCTTTACCGATGACAATCTTAATTTTATCAACATCAATCTTGATTGTATCGATTTTTGGAGCGGTTGGAGCGAGTTCTGGACGAGGAGCTGGAATTGTACGCTCAATCAAATCCAAAATTTCAAAACGAGCTTTTTTCGCCTGTGCAAGCGCTTCTTGCAGGATTTCAGCGGTAATTCCTTCAATCTTGATATCCATTTGAAGAGCAGTAATCCCTTCACGTGTACCAGCCACCTTAAAATCCATATCTCCAAAATGATCTTCCAGACCTTGAATATCTGTTAAAATTGTATAATTGCTGCCATCAGAAATGAGCCCCATGGCAATTCCGGCTACTGGTGCCTTAATTGGTACCCCACCAGCCATAAGCGCCAGCGTCCCAGCACAAATTGAGGCCTGTGAAGAGGAACCGTTTGATTCGAGGACTTCTGCTACCAAGCGGATAGCATAAGGAAACTCTTCCAAACTTGGTAATACTTGCGCAAGCGCACGTTCGCCAAGGGCTCCATGACCGATTTCACGACGACCTGGTGCACCATAACGACCAGTTTCTCCTACGGAGTATTGTGGGAAGTTGTAGTGGTGCATAAAGCGTTTCTTATATTCTGGATCCAAACCGTCAACGATTTGTGTCTCCCCCATTGGCGCAAGCGTTAAAACTGACAATGCTTGAGTTTGACCGCGAGTAAAGAGACCAGATCCATGCACACGTGGTAGGTAGTCAATTTCAGCATCCAATGGACGAATTTCATCTACCTTACGACCATCCGGACGAACTTTATCCTCGGTAATCAAGCGACGTACTTCTGCATGCTCCATTTGCTCTAAAATTTCAGCTACATCACGCATGATACGGTCAAATTCTTCATGGTCAGCATATTTTTCTTCGTAAAGGGCTATAACTTCGTCTTTAACAGCTTGAGTTGCGACTTCACGCGCTAATTTTTCTTCTACCTGAACGGCTTTTTGAAGGTCAGCATTATAGCCTGCTACAATTTCTGTTTGCAATTCTTCATCCACATGAAGAAGCTCAACCTCTGCTTTTTCTTTTCCGACTGCTGCCACGATTTCTTCTTGGAAAGCAATCAATTCCTTAACTGCTTCGTGACCTTTCAGAAGGGCTTCCAACATCAGCTCTTCTGACAATTCTTTGGCACCAGACTCAACCATGTTAATTGCTTCTTTGGTTCCTGCAACGGTTAATTCCAATAACGAAGCTTCTTTTTGTTCTTGATTTGGATTGATAACCAATTCTCCATTGACATAGCCGACCTGCACTCCAGCAATTGGACCGTTAAAAGGAATGTCTGAAATTGACAAAGCAAGAGATGAACCAAACATGGCTGCCATAGGCGCTGAAGCATTCGCATCATAAGAAAGAACCGTATTGATAACCTGCACTTCATTGCGGAAACCGTCCGCAAACATCGGACGAATTGGACGGTCAATCAAGCGAGCTGTCAAAGTCGCATCCGTTGAAGGACGACCTTCACGCTTGTTAAATCCACCAGGGTATTTTCCAGCTGCATACATCTTTTCTTCATAATTGACTTGAAGTGGGAAAAAATCACCAGTCGCCATTTTCTTTGACATGACGGCTGCTGTCAAAACAGTGCTTTCACCATAGCGCACCACTACGCTGCCGTTTGCCTGTTTTGCCACTTGACCTGTTTCAACTACCAAGTCTTTACCAGCAAAAGTAGTTTTAAATACTTGCTTTGTCATATATATTCCTCGTTGAGCTTATACTCAATTTCTAATTTTTTTATACGTCTTGCCTACAAAGATCAAGATACAAAGCATTAAAATTGATTGGTACTTAGTACCTAATCCATTTACACTAATCGCTAAATGCCTTGCTAAGTCAAAGCCTCTTGCCAAATAGTATTGATTTAACAAGTTCCTGTCGCAAATCTCGTTAAACGCTCACAATGTTCATCTGCTATACTTTTGAAATAAACAAGGATTGTCTCCAATAAGCCTTTAAATCCTCATCTTTGTATCAAGCACGTATAAACCTTATTTTATCATATTTTCAACTAAAAGAAAAAGCCTTAAAACAGCTTTTTACCAAGAATTTTTGAGAATTTAGCGATAATTTTTGTAATGCTGTCTATTTATTGCGTTTTTCTGCTATACTAGAAGAAAGTTAATGACAAGGAGAAATGGATTTATGGTTGAACAAAAACAACGTTCTGAATTTCCAGAAAATGAACTGTGGGACTTAACAGCCCTCTATCAAGACCGAGAGGATTTCTTGCGTGCGATTGAAAAAACACGCGAGGACATCAATCAGTTCACACGTGATTATAAGGACAACCTTCATACTTTCGAGGATTTTGAAAAAGCCTTCGCTGAGTTGGAGCAAATCTACATCCAAAGAAGCCATATTGGCAACTACAGCTTTATGCCGCAAACAACGGATTACGGTGATGAAAGCTTTGCACATATTGCGCAAGCTGGTACAGATTTTGAAACAGAAGCCAGCGTTGCGCTTAGCTTCTTTGACGCAGCTTTGGTAAATGCCGATGAAAAAGTACTCGACCGTCTCGGACAACTACCACATTTGACTGCTGCAATTCGTCAAGCAAAAATTCAAAAAGCTCACTATTTAGGTGCTGATGTCGAAAAGGCTCTGACAAATCTTAGTGAAGTTTTTTACAGCCCACAAGACATTTACACCAAAATGAGGGCAGGTGATTTTGCCATGGAAGATTTTGAAGTAGACGGAAAAGTTTATAAGAATAGCTTTATCAGCTACGAAAATTTCTACCAAAATCACGAAAATGCTCAAGTCCGTGAAAAGTCTTTCCGTTCTTTCTCAGCTGGACTTCGTAAACATCAGCATACCGCTGCTGCAGCTTATCTGGCTCAAGTAAAATCTGAAAAACTGATTGCTGATATGCGGGGATATGACTCTGTCTTTGACTATCTTTTGGCTGAGCAAGAGGTAGACCGTTCTATGTTTGACCGGCAGATTGACCTCATCATGACTGAATTTGCACCTGTTGCACAAAAGTTCCTCAAACACGTTGCTAAAATCAACGGTCTTGAAAAAATGACCTTTGCAGATTGGAAATTGGACTTGGACAGCGCACTCAATCCTGATGTCACTATTGATGACGCTTACGACTTAGTGATGAAATCCGTTGCTCCGCTTGGAGAAGAATACACGCGCGAAATTGCCAATTATCAAAAAGAACGTTGGGTGGATTTTGCAGCTAATGCCGGTAAGGACTCCGGAGGCTATGCAACTGACCCTTATCGTGTGCACCCTTATGTGCTCATGAGCTGGACGGGTCGTATGAGCGATGTATATACTCTGATTCATGAAATTGGTCACTCTGGTCAATTTATCTTCTCAGACAACAGCCAAAGCTACTTTAATACCCACATGTCAACTTATTATGTAGAAGCTCCTTCTACTTTTAATGAGCTGCTGCTTAGTGACTATTTAGAGCATCAATTTGATAATCCACGTCAAAAACGCTTTGCTTTGGCTCACCGTCTAACCGACACTTACTTCCATAACTTCATTACTCACCTCCTAGAAGCAGCTTTCCAACGCCGTGTTTACAATCTGATTGAAGCCGGTGAAACTTTTGGTGCTGCTAAACTGAACAGTATCATGAAAGAGGTTCTGACCGAATTCTGGGGTGATGCGGTGGAAATTGATGACAATGCTGCACTCACTTGGATGCGGCAAAGTCATTATTACATGGGACTATATAGTTATACCTATTCCGCAGGTCTCGTCATCTCGACTGCTGGCTATCTTCATTTGAAAAATGACAAAAATGGCGCTCGCGATTGGCTCAACTTCCTCAAATCTGGCGGAAGCAAAACGCCTCTTGAATCAGCTCGCATCATTGGTGCGGATATCTCTACCGATAAACCACTTCGTGATACGATTCAATTCCTGTCAGACACAGTTGATCAGATTATTGAATATAGCAAAGAATTGGGAGAGTGACAATAGCTCAAAAAGAATCTGGAACAAAAATCCAGTCTCAAATATAAAAAGCGAACAAAATTTAGTTTTCTGTTAATCAGGACTCTACCTTGCTCGCTTTTTTATTTATTTTTTCAATTCAGATCATTTAATAACAAAGGATTTCTCACAACAAAATTTTTTGTTTCAAACTCTTTATATTTATCCTAATTCTGCCACAATTTGCTTGATTTGTGCTGCTGTATGTACCCCAGCAACTTGTTTTACAACTTGACCGTTCTTTTTAAATAAGAGAGTCGGAATACTCATAATGCCGAATTGCCGTGCAGTTGTTGGATTTTCATCAACGTCTATCTTCACAATTTTCAATTCATCTTCTGGAATTTCTGCGGAAAGTTTTTCCAAAATAGGAGCTTGCATGCGACAAGGTCCACACCAAGTTGCCCAAAAGTCAATAAGAACAAGACCGTCCTTTGTTTCTGCTTCAAACGTTGCATCAGTAATAGCTTTTGTCATCATTTTACCTCACTTTTATTTGTATTGATTTAAATCTTGCTTCATTAGATAAAAGAAAACATCGCCGTAAGTCCCTTGGTAATCCAATTCGTGTCCATTAACAAGCAGCTTTTGAACCGGATAATAATCTGCTACATTGATCAAGCAGGCTTGCTGCGATTGCTCAAATTCTTGATAGCTTTCAAACGTTATAACCCTCTCTTGCTTACTGGCATCCAAATAAGTGATTTCAATCATGGTCATTCTCCTTTTTATTATTCAATTACATTTGTAATTATTTTTATAAATACATTGTATCAATAGCTGTTACAACAGTCAAGGGATATGCTTACTCTACCACATTTCTATTTTCAATGGTAGAAAAAAAGCTCTCATTTTTATGAGAGACTTTTAATTGAATTAACGACGAAGTCCGAGTGAGTTGATCAATTCACGGTAACGGTTAACATCGTTCTTACGCAAGTATGCAAGAAGGTTACGACGACGACCGATTTTTTTCATCAATCCACGGTAAGTAGCGTGGTCTTTTTTGTGTACCTTGATGTGTTCATTGAGGTGGTTAATTTCCCAAGTAAGAACAGCTACTTGTACTTCAACTGAACCTGTGTCACCTTCGTGACGTGCATATTGTGCAATAATTTCATTTTTTTTCTCTTTTGAGATTGCCATGATAGACTCCTTTTCTTTACGCTTCATCCGAGTGTTAGGCTTGGCCCACCTAATACCAAGAAAAAGTTATTTGTCTTTAACGACATTCTTATTCTACCAAGAAGGAAAGTTTTTGTCAACTGATACAAATTATAAGAGTTCTACGCCAAATCGTTTGAGACTTTTTATTTCTTCCTGTGTCAAACGACGAAAAGTTCCTGTTGCCAACTCTTTATCCAAAGTTAATGGTCCCATAGAAAGGCGTTCCAAATCTGTTACCGTTTTTCCGCAAGCCTGAACCATTCGCTTCACTTGGTGAAATTTTCCTTCAGAAATTATAATCTCCACCAGAGAAGTTTGCTGCTCTTCATTCACTTCTAATATGGTCAATTTTGCAGGCTGACAGGTAAAGCCCTTGAGCTCTATTCCTGCTTCAAAATGCTCCACATCTTTTTCAGTTATAATCCCATCTACCTTTGCACGATAAACTTTTGCTACATGCTTTTTAGGAGACAGCATGGCGTGTGCCAAAGCTCCATTATTGGTTAATAACAAAAGACCATGAGTATCAATGTCGAGCCGTCCGACTGGAAAGACTTCTTTCTGGCGTGCATTTTCATCCAGCAAGTCCAAAACCGTTCGTTGCCTAGCGTCTTCAGTGGCAGAAATAACACCTTTGGGTTTATTTAAAAGATAATAGACAAATCTTTCATAGACTAGAACTCGGTTATTAACCGAAATTTCGTCCTAATTTTCATCTATTTGCACTTTCGCTGATGTGACAGCCTTCCTGTTGACCAAAACTTGTTTCTTCTTTAAAAGTTGCTTGACTTCTGTTCGTGAGCCAAAACCCGTTTCTACTAAAAACTTATCTAATCGCATCTTTTAGCTGCTTTTGTTAATGAGTGACAAAAGCAGCTAAAATGGATACTGCTATCATGAGAACCCCTAGTACGCTAAAAATAAAGGTTGGAACAGAAGAAATGATTCCAATCAAGGATAGGACGAATGTTGATACTGAAGCACCACTACTGCAACCCAAGACAACAATCGCTGTTGCGCGATTGACCAAATGAGCAGGAATTTTCTCTGATACAATATGAAATACAGCTGTTAGAGATACGCTATACGCAAAACCAGCCAAAAGGGCACTCACACTTAAGAGCCAAATCTGACTTGAAAAGCCAATCATCACTTGACTGAAACCAAAAATAATTCCCGTTACTGTCAATAAGCGATTTTTCAACATACTCACTAAGCTGGCAAAGCTAACGCCAGCTAGAATCCCGACAAGCTGCATACAGCTGAGAATCAAGCTCGCTGTTTCAGCACTTCCCATTTTATTCTGTAAGACAAGACTTGGAATACGTAAATTGATAGCGACATTAGTACACACAATCATTCCAGCTATAAAAGCCAACAATATGCTTAAATGCACTTGTTTTGTGGCCATTTTCTGAGCAGACTTGAGATGCTCATGTTTATCGACTTTGCTTTTTTCATAAGGAACAAACAAAAGATATAGTGCTAAAATAATAAAGCCAACTGTATAAACTAGAAAAGTTGTTGTCCAGCCAAAACGCAAGAGTTGCCCGACCGCTAAAGTCAACAAAGCCATCCCAACAACTTCTGCTGACCCACGGTAGCCCAACATCTGCACACGCTCTCTCCCTTGGAATCGCTCACTAATAATCGCAATTGCTCGAGGGTTCATCATACCTAGCCCTAAACCAAAAATAAATCGCGAAGCAAAAACGAAACCATAAGCTTGATTGAAAAATGGGATGAGACCACAAAGAGAAAATAACAATAGCCCTAGTATAATCATTTGTCGCTCAGATAAAAAACGCTCTAAAATACTATTAAAAAGCAATAAAGACATAATCCCAATAGACGGCAAGGAGATTAATAACTCTACCTGACTAGAGGAATAATTCTTATAAAACTGAAACATTGCCGGTAAGGCGCTGGAAATTGAAAATGCCGTTGTCAACACAAATGATAAAGCCAGAATACTAGCCTTCTCCATGAATCTTTTCATCTTATCTTCTTTCTAAAATCACACTATCCCTATCATACAGTTTTTTATGAAAAGACGCAATCTGATAATCCACAAAGTTAAAGCAAATACCCCCTAAGTTGCTATTTTTATATCAACTTAAGGGGAAACTTTATATTAAGTAAAGAATTCAAACTTTTTCTACAAAGTCATTTGAGATTCAGTCATTCTCCTCTGCTTTCCGTTTTAACTGTCCTAAGCCTAAAACACTTAACAATGCAGCTACTCCCAAGTAAGGCATATAGCTCGCACTCGTTCCTGTTCTTGGAAGGCTTGGAACAGCTAATACATGAAGTACCTGCTTCGGTTTAGCTGGAGTTGATGGAGTTGGAGTTTCCGGTTTTGGTGTCGTTGTACGAACTGTATTAGATGCGTAAGTCACACCATTAACCGTATTTACATAGGTATTTTCAAAAGTACCAACTGCAATCCGTTTCATTTGGACATAGCTTTCGGCTTGGAAGGCTGAATCAACTGAAACAGAGCGTAAGAAATCTTCCTTGAATTTAATCGTAATGATCCCTTTAACTGAATCAACTTCTGCTTCCGTATACTTCGTTAAATCATCACCTGATTTGATAACTGTTCCATCTTTAAGAGTCATATCAATCTTGGCAAAGACCTTATACTGACCAGTATATTGATCGCCTGTTTGATCATAATCATCAGAGAAACTATATTCAAAGAGCTCTTCTGAATGATTGGAAGGAATGATACCACCGATTAGACGGTAATTAAAGACTGTATTCAGTGGAATAGTCTGACCATCAACATTATTTGTATCAGCCGGATCAAGTGTTAAGG